>Ga0126379_10000001_pt1 | contig 143440 bp, 126 predicted proteins | sample PanSoiMetPlot_24_FD_92640 | JGI IMG/M metagenome (GOLD analysis project Ga0126379, IMG submission 92640) | Tropical forest soil microbial communities from Panama - MetaG Plot_24 | ecosystem: Environmental > Terrestrial > Soil > Tropical forest > Bulk soil | place: Panama | collected 2016-02-17
CCACCGCGCTATCCCTATGTTGAACACGGTTGCTCCTTTTTTTATTGTCGACGACTTGCGCGCCACGCTTGCGTTCTATCAGTCAAAGCTGGGGTTCGACGTTCTTTACAAGTGTGGTGGTGACGGAAACGAAGAGGACTACTTCGCCATCATGGGACGCGACCGAGTAACGCTCATCTTCAAGGCCATCACGCCCGAGGTCCATCCACAACCGAATCGTTCGCGTCACGAATGGGCGCGCTGGGACGCTTACATCAGCACGGATGATCCCGATTCTCTTTACACAGAGTTCGTAGGCAGGGAGGTTCCCATGCATCGGGAACTGGCCAACACGAGCGATGGACTCAGGGCCTTCGAGATCACCGATATCAACGGATATGTGCTGTGTTTTGGGCGCCCCGTTGACGAGTAGCTTCGGCGTTTCGATCGCTCACACCCCAAGACAGCCGCGCCTCCTTCCCTCGAGCTCCGCCCCTCCTCCGTCCGCGCCCCACGGGACACGCATACACTAGAGCCCTATATGTATGTAGGGCATCGCCCGAGTTCTGCAAAGCGTGGCATCATGGAACAGGAGCGACTACGGGATCGTTGCTCATCATTACGGGTGCGATGGGAGCAGGCAAGACGAGTGCTCTGGGCGAAGCCTCAGACATTTTGGCGCAGCGTCAGATCGCGCATGCTGCTATCGATGTGGATGCACTGGGACTTGCTTCCTTACCCACGGCAACTCGCAAGGATGAGGTGATGTACGGCAATCTTCGCTCTGTGTGCAACAATTATGCCGCCCTCGGCGTGACGAGATTTTTGTTGGCACGTGCGCTGGAAAGCCACTGTGAGTTGGCCATCTGTCGTGGCGTTGTTTCAGCTGCGGATACAGCGGTATGCCGGCTTACCGCCAGCATCGAAACGATGGAGGGGCGGCTCAAGATGCGTGAATCTGGCGTATCGCAGCAGGAATATGTCTCCCGCGTCGCAGAGTTGGACGCCGCCCTTGACCGCGCGCGATTGGAGGATTTCTCTGTCATCAATGAAAATCGCTCGTTGACAGAGGTCGCGTACGAGATGCTGGTCAAGGCCGGATGGATTTCAAACTGATGGCTAACCAGGCGGTGTACGGGCGGATCGTCTTTGGCGCGTCGGCGGTGCTGTTCGGCGTCATCGCACTGATGTGGCGCGACGCCGACACCTGGCAAACCCTGCGGCAGATCTGGGGCCTTCCATTTGGCATCGTCATCGGCGGCTGTCTCATGACGCTTCAAATTGTCGCCGGGATCGGGATGCAGTATCCGCGCACAGCGCACCTGGCTTCGATCGTTCTTTGCGTTGTCTATTTGTGTTTCTCTCTGGCCAGCATCCCGGACATCATTGCCGCATCGAGCCTCTTTGAGCGATACGGGGGCAGCTTCTTCCAACAGGTTTCCTTGCTCTGCGGCGCGATGGCTCTGTACGCGGCAACGGAGGCGAATGCGGCAAGAGCGGCAGTGTTGGGCCGACTGGCGCGCCTTGGACTCGGTGTGTGTGCGATTTCATTTACGCTGAGTCAAATACTCTACCTTCGTCACACGGCTGGCTTAGTTCCAAAGTGGATTCCGCCCAACCAGAAGTTTTGGGCGATACTCACGACGATTGCGTTTGCGCTCGCGGCGCTTGCCATGCTCAGCAATCGCCAGGCACGGCTTGCGATGGGCCTGATGACGCTCATGCTGGCACTCTTTGGTGTGTTGGTGTGGGTTCCGCGCCTAGTAGCTCACCCCGAGGCACATGGGAACTGGTCGGAATTCGCCTTGACTTTTCTGATTACGGGTGCCGCCTGGATCGTGGCGGAGTTGAGGTCTTTCTAATTTTAGGCAGGTTTGCGCGCCCCTTCATCGGGCAACTGCCATTGGGACGGGTGAAAACCCAGGACGCCCCTGCATGTCTCATCGCGCATGGATGTGCTGCGATGAAGCCAGGGTTCCTCGGCCACAAAACAAGCGCGGCCTCGGAATGACAACCTTGCTTGATTGCGAATTACGCTAGAATCGGGCGATGCGGCGACGATTTTTCGTTGAACAATTCGAGGGGAACCGCGCCGTCATGGAGGGGGAAGCGGCGTATCATCTTGGGCGTGTGCTGCGGGCGGAGACGGGCCAGCTCTACGAGCTGAGTGATGGGAATTGCGTTTGGCTGGCGCGTGTGGAAGAAGTGAAGCGCAACCGCATCTGCTTTGCCCTTGTCGAGGAAGTGCCGGTCCACCAGCGAACGTTGCAAACGACACTGCTTCTCTCCGTCGTGAAATTTGAGGCTTTCGAATTCGCCCTGGAAAAGGCCACCGAGCTTGGCGTCAGCACGATCGCGCCGCTCGCCGCCACCCGCAGCGAGAAAGCATTGCTTGCGGCCGCGCCGAAACGGGCCGAGCGATGGAAGAAGATCCTTCTCGAAGCTTCGCAGCAATCGCGCCGCCATCGCGTCCCCACGCTGGCCCCCCTTGCGAAACCCGACGCGGCGTTTTCCGCGCATTGCGAAGGACGGAGTATCCTTCTTTCGGAGCGGTCCGACGCGCCACTCCTGCGCCATATCCTGGAGGGGAACGTCGCCACGGGACTCCCCGTCACAGCGGCGCTCGCGACTGGCCCCGAAGGCGGCTGGACCGACGCCGAGTTCGAATGCGCCCGCCAGAATGGTTTTTGTGAAGCGTCGCTTGGCCGCCTGATTCTCCGCACCGAAACCGCGGTGATTGCCGCGCTGGCGTCGGTGAATTACGCCCTGTCCGGTGGGCCATCGTAAGCCCAGACTCACGTCTTCCAGGGAGGACTAATAAGCCACGAGAGCGGCAGTTCCGCTTGCAACGCCACGCACCCTGCGCGAATCATATGGAAGTATAAGGCTTCGTCACGCCGGGCCCTTTGCACAAAAGAGCAAAATGGCAACTGGCGCGCGCCGCGACGCCCATGCTATAAATAACAAGCACTCAAGATGGACCGCTCGGAACAGAAACAACGCGGCGACTCGACTCCTCCGGAAAATCCGGGACCCGTTATTTCTTCGGTTCCTGCTTCTGCGAACTCGTCTGCTGCTCCCACGCCGGATGCGGCTTCTCCTGCGAACACTCTTCGCAAAGAGATTCGCGTCTGGACACGCGACTTGCTTATCGCCATCGGGCTTGCGCTGGTCATCATCGTTTTTCTCTATCAGCCGGTAAAAGTCGAAGGCACCAGCATGGCGCCGCTACTCTCCGACCAGGAGCGCATCTTCATCAACAAGTTTGTCTATCGCTTCGAGCCGATCGAGCGCGGTGACGTGGTCGTTTTTTGGTATCCGCTCGATCATACGAAATCATTTATCAAGCGCGTCGTGGGCTTGCCCGGCGAGATGGTGGAAATCCGCCAGGGAATTTTGTACGTGAACGGAAAAGTTATTCCAGAGCCGTACGTCCCGCCTCAGTATGAGGACAGCAGCGACTTCGGGCCGGTGCGCGTGCCCAAAGACAGCTTTTTTGTTTTGGGCGACCACCGCATCAGCTCGAACGATTCGCGCGTCTTTGGTCCGGTTGCCAGTCAGTTTATTTACGGCCGCGCGGTGTTTGCGTACTGGCCCGTGGATCATTTCGGCTCGCTCGAAACCACCGAAGCGAGCAGCAAATAAAAGGCGATGTACATGAACACTAAGGGAGGCTCCACTGACAGAAGTCCAGCACCGACCCGCGACCCTCGCGCTGGAAGACGGGCGCCTCTTTAACGGACGCGCCGCGGGCGCCATCACGCGCCGCGGCGGCGAAGTCGTTTTCAACACCAGCCTCACCGGTTATCAGGAAGTTTTCACCGACCCAAGCTATGCGGGGCAAATTGTCTGCCTCACGTATCCGCATATCGGCAACGTCGGCGCGAACCTTGAAGATGAAGAGTCGGGGAGGCCGTACATTGAATCGCTGATTGTCCGCGAATTCTCGCAGATCTCGTCCAACTGGCGATCGTCGGAAAGCGCTCAGCTTTATCTGAACCGTCACAAAGTTCCTGTTATTTGGGACATTGATACGCGCGCGCTGGTGCGCCACATCCGGAACGTTGGCGCTCTGCGGGGAATGGTCTCGACGGACGGGACTCCTGCGGAGCAACTGGTTTTTGAGGCCAAGCAGTTGCCTAAGATGGCGGGCCTCGAGCTTGCCAGCCGGGTGACGTGCGCGAAGCCGTATGGATGGGACCAAGGCTCGGTCGAAGTAGCGGTTTCGCCGTGGGCCGAGCAGATGGGTGAGTCTGACGCGAAGGGCGAGAGTCATAAGCATCGCGTTCTGGCGTTTGACTACGGCATCAAGCAGAACATTCTGCGGCTCCTTGTGGACCACAATTGCGACGTGTGGGTCGCGCCCGCGCGGACTCCAGCGGAAGATGTTCTCGACTTGAAGCCGGATGGGGTTTTTCTCTCGAATGGGCCCGGCGATCCCGAGCCCATCGGCTACGCCATTGAAACCATTCGCAAGCTCATTGGGCATGTGCCCATTTTCGGGATTTGCCTCGGGCATCAACTTTGCGGACTGGCGCTTGGGGGCAAAACCTTCAAACTGAAATTCGGCCATCACGGGTCGAATCATCCAGTTAAGAATCTGCTCACCGAACAGGTGGAAATCACCGCGCAGAATCACGGTTTTGCCGTGGACCCTGACTCGCTGCCTTCGCGAGACGTGGAAATCACGCATATCAACCTGAACGATCACACCAACGAAGGGATGCGCCACAAAAAATTGCCTCTTTTTAGCGTGCAGTATCACCCGGAGGCCTCGCCTGGGCCGCACGATTCGCACTATTTGTTCACGCAGTTCACGGACATGATGAAAGAATGGCGCCAGCCGGGGAGCTCAAGGCGCTAAACGAGTTTCGCGGTCATTTATACTGGGGCAGGGCAGTTGGCAGGCAACGAGGGTCGAACCGCGCGTTGACGGAGAGCAATGCCTAAACGGAAAGACATCAAGAAGATTTTAATTATCGGCTCCGGGCCGATCATTATCGGCCAAGCCTGCGAATTTGATTACTCCGGGGCACAGGCGTGCAAGGCGCTGCGAGCGGAGGGCTACGACGTCGTCCTGGTCAACTCCAATCCTGCGACGATCATGACCGATCCGGAATTGGCGAGACGTACGTACATCGAGCCGCTCACGCGCGAATATCTGGAAGAAATTATTGCCAAGGAGAAGCCGCATGCGCTGCTGCCTACGGTCGGCGGGCAGACCGCGCTGAACCTTGCCGTCGAGCTTTCTGAAACCGGCATCCTAGAAAAATACAAAGTGGAAATGATCGGCGCATCGCTTCGTGCCATCAAGGTCGCCGAAGACCGACTGTGGTTCAAGGACGCTTGCCGCAAAATTGGGTTGGAAGTGCCGGCTTCGGCACTGGTGAACAACGCAAAAGATGCGATGCGCCTTTGCGATCAACTCGGCTTCCCGTTGGTCATTCGTCCGTCGTTCACTCTGGGCGGCACCGGCGGATCGATTGCATACAACAAGGAAGAATTCGCCGAATCCATTTCCGCAGCACTGGACCTGAGCCCGGTTCACGAAGCGCTGGTCGAAGAATCGGTCCTTGGTTGGAAGGAGTACGAACTCGAAGTGATGCGCGATTTTCGCGACAACTTCGTGGTTATCTGTTCGATAGAAAACTTCGACCCGATGGGCGTGCACACCGGAGATTCCATCACCGTCGCTCCGGCGCAGACGCTGACCGACAAGGAATACCAGCGCATGCGCGACGCCGCGGCGGCCATCATCCGCGAAGTAGGCGTCGAGACCGGCGGGTCGAACGTGCAGTTCGCCATCAATCCCGAGAATGGCCGCATGGTCATCATCGAGATGAATCCTCGCGTTTCGCGCAGCTCGGCCCTTGCAAGTAAAGCCACGGGTTTTCCGATTGCGAAGATTGCCGCGCGGCTCGCGGTGGGGATGAGCCTCGATGAGATCCCCAACGACATCACGGAGAAGACTCCTGCGTGTTTCGAGCCGACCATCGATTACGTCGTGGTGAAAATCCCGAAATGGCAGTTCGAAAAGTTTCCCGGCGCGGACAGCACGCTCGGCACGCAGATGAAGTCCGTTGGCGAAGTGATGGCTATCGGCCGCACGTTCAAGGAAGCGCTACAAAAGGGCATTCGGTCGCTCGAACCGAGCACGCCTTGGCGCGCTCCGGCTGAAACTCCGGATTCGCTGCTGCGCGAGAAGCTGGCCACGCCGCGCCCCGACCGCATTTACTGGCTGCTGACCGCGATGGAACGGGGCCTCCACGCCGAAGAAATCTGCGAGCTCACAAAAATTGATCCCTGGTTCATTCATCAGATCGAAGAACTAACAGCCATGAACCGGCGCGCCGCCGGCGTCACCGTCGAGACCGCTTCGAAGGATTTGCTGCGCGAAGTGAAGCGCCATGGTGCCAGCGACGAGCAATTAGCGCAGATTTGGCGCACCACTCCGGCTTCGGTTCGCTTGCAGCGCGCGCGCTACGGCGTAGCACCTGTCTTCAAACGCGTAGATACATGTGCTGCGGAATTCGAATCCTTCACACCATACCTTTACTCGAGCTACGAGGACGAGGACGAGTCCGACGCCCAGCAGCGCCCGAAAATCATGATTCTGGGTAGCGGCCCGAACCGCATCGGGCAGGGTATTGAATTCGATTATTGCTGTTGTCACGCTTCCTATGCTTTGCACGAAGACGGCTTCGAAACCATCATGGTGAATTGCAACCCTGAGACAGTTTCGACGGATTACGACACTTCGGATCGGCTTTATTTCGAGCCGCTGACGCTCGAAGACGTGCTTGCGATTGTCGAGCGCGAGAAGCCGCAAGGCGTCATTGTTCAATTTGGCGGGCAGACGCCGCTGAATCTTGCGCTGGAACTGAAGCGCAACGGCGTTCCCATCATCGGGACGGCCCCAGAATCCATCGACTTGGCGGAAGACCGCCGGCGGTTCGGCCGCCTGCTGGAAGAATTGAAGATTCCGCAGCCGCGCAACGCCACCGCGCTGATTCCCGAGGAAGCCGCGCGGGTCGCCGCTGAGATTGGCTTGCCGGTGCTGGTGCGCCCGAGCTATGTCCTGGGCGGCCGCGCCATGGTGATCGCGTATGACGTCAACACCGTGCAGGATTACGTCGCACAGGCGGCGCTGATGGGCCCGGCGCGCCCCGTGTTGATTGACCAATTCCTGGAAGAAGCCACCGAAGTCGACGTGGACGCGCTCGCAGACGGTACCGACGTCATCATCGGCGGCATTATGGAGCACATCGAAGAAGCCGGCGTGCACTCCGGCGACTCTTCCTGCGTGCTGCCTCCGGTTAGCTTGACGCCCGCCGTTCTTGATACGATTCGCGAGTACACGCGCCGTCTTGCTCTTGCGTTGAAGGTCGTTGGCTTGATGAATGTGCAGTACGCCATCCAGCGCGACACGGTTTACGTGCTGGAAGTCAATCCGCGTGCGTCGCGTACGGTTCCGTATGTGAGCAAAGCAACAGGCGTTCCGCTCGCAAAAGTGGCTGCTCGTTTGATGGCAGGAAAAAAGTTGGCCAGCATGCATTTGCCCGTGGTGAAGAACAACGGCGTCGTGGAAATTGCCGTTCGCGAGTTTTATTCCGTGAAGTCGCCGGTCTTTCCCTTCAACAAATTCCGCGGTGTGGACACCATTCTCGGGCCGGAGATGCGGTCGACGGGGGAAGTCATGGGCATTTCCACGTCGTATGGACAGGCGTTCGCCAAAGCACAGCTAGCTGCAGGCCAGCGCTTGCCGCGCCAGGGCACGGTGTTTCTCAGCGTGAACGACCGCGACAAAAAACATCTGGCTGCTCTTGGCAAAGAGCTTTCCTCACTGGGTTTTCGTTTGCTTGCCACGCGCGGCACGGCGGCAGCCCTCGAAGCCGTGGGAATTCAAGCGCAGGCGGTCTTCAAAGTGAACGAAGGCCGGCCCAACATTGTGGACCTGGTGAAAACGGGAAAGATCGATCTGATTATTAACACACCGCTCGGGCGCGAGTCTTTTTACGACGAGAAGTCGATTCGGCGCGCGGCGATTCGCTACAATATACCCTGTATCACCACGCTGGCTGCGGCCAATGCGGCGGCGCGAGGTATTCACGCCCTCCACGAACAAGGCATCGAGGTTGCCGCGCTGCAGGACCTGCACAAAGGCCAGGCCGCCGCTTCCGGCGCGCCTGCCTCAGGAGATTGAGCTATGGATTTGTCGGGAGTATTTCCCGCGTTAGTCACACCATTTGCCGGAGACGGCTCGGTTTCCATCGCCGATCTGCAGCACAACGTTCAGCAATACAACCGCGCAGGCCTGGCCGGCTACGTGGCGATGGGTTCCACGGGAGAGTCCGTTCTGCTTTCACGGGGGGAAGCCGAAGCGGTTCTCGTCGCGGTAAAAGACAACGCCGCGCGCGACAAGAAGCTGATTGCGGGAACCGGCGCGGAGTCCACGGCGGAAACCATCGAGCGGACCAAGCGAGCGGCGGAGCTTGGTTATGACGCCGCGCTGGTCAAGACTCCTTACTATTACAAACCGGCGTACCGGCCGGAGAACTACATCGCACACTACCAGCGCGTTGCCGATGCTTCGCCGATCCCCGTGCTGCTCTATTCCGTGCCGCAGTTTACCGGAGTGGCGCTCGAGCCGCCCGAGGTTGCCAAACTGGCCGAGCATCCGAACATTATCGGAATGAAAGAGAGCTCTGGAAACGTGCAGCGGGTCGCCGAAATCGTCGCGAGTGTCCCCCGCGACTTTCAAGTGCTCGTGGGCTCGGCCGCAACTATTTATCCCTCCATCGTCTTGGGCGCACGTGGGGCCATCCTCGCGCTGGGCTCGGTTTTGCCGGAGAAGTGTGTTGAGCTTTACGGTCTGATTCGCCACGGTAACCACGAGAAGGCTCGCGAACTGCAGGAAGTAATTCTGCGCGCGTCGAAACTCGTAGTTTCCGAGTGCGGAATTGCCGGCGTGAAATACGCAATGGACCAGCGCGGATATCGCGGCGGCGTGCCCCGGCCTCCGCTCCTCCCGCTCAAAGATGAACAAAAGAAACGTGTTAACTCCCTTTTGGAGACGCTCGAACCAACTGCCATGCGGGCCTGATTCCGGTGTAATATGGCATGGATTTGCGCCTGGCCTGCTTGCGTTTGAACGCGGAACGAAACCGGAAATTGAGTGAGACGTTTTCTCGCTGAGTTCATCTAACCGCTCATGGATTGTCGCGCTCTCGCGTTCAACCAACTCCCCCACCAGCCGAAGCTGTTCCTCGCTTATTTGGAGAAATTTGAACGCGTGAACGCGTTCTACGCCCACCCGCCCACGATGCAGGCGGTGACGCAAGCAAGCCGCAAATTGGATTATCCCGCAGCGCGTCGAGCGGAAGTGGCGAGGATTCTTGGGAAGCAGAACGCTGAGTTGGGCGCCGGGGCGGAAACGCAGGCCAATCTGGACCGGCTGGCGAACGGGGCGCTGGCGGTTGTGTCAGGGCAGCAGGTCGCGCTATTTGGCGGTCCAGCGTATGCCGCATACAAAGCGCTGACGGCAATTCAGATTGCGGAAGAATTGACGCGAGACGGAATCGACGCGGTGCCAGTTTTCTGGATGGCAACGGAAGATCACGACTTGGAAGAAGTGCGGCACACGAGTTTGTTCGATGCCGGGAAACTAATTCGCTTCGAGTTGCCGGATGGGAATGCGGCGGAAAAGCCCGTGGGGCGTATTCCGCTGGGAACGGATGGCGGAAGGCTGGCGCGCGAGGCCGCCGATTTGCTGGAGAAAGACGGCGGCGAGCTGCTCGCGCAACATCTGCTGGAGAGTTATAAAGCCGAGGAGTCTTACGGAAGCGCGTTCGGGAAATTGTTCGCGCGATTGTTTGCGCACCAGGGATTGATTTTCATGGATCCGCTGGATGCGGGGCTGCACAAAGCTGCGGCGCCGCTCTACCAGCATGCGCTCGCGGAGCGGGATGTTCTGAACGAAAAGTTACTGGAGCGAGGAAAGGAACTCGAGCGCGCGGGATTTGATGCGCAGGTCAAAGTAACGTCGAAGAGTACCCTGCTTTTTCGGTTTGAGAATGGCGCGCGGCAAGTGATTTCAGCGAGCAGCGACAGATTTCACGTGGAGGCGAAGAGTTGGTCACGCGAAGAACTAACGCATCTCACTCACACGGAGCCGGAAAATTTCAGTCCCAATGCCCTCTTCCGTCCCGTGGTGCAGGACTATTTGCTGCCGACGATTGCGTTCATCGGCGGACCGGCGGAACTTTCCTACATCGCGCAATCGGAGGTTGTTTATCAGCATCTCCTAGGACGAATGCCGGTCATGCTGCCGCGCGCGGGTTTCACGCTGGTTGACGCCAAGGCCGCCAAACTTCTGCGGAAGTATGAGTTGTCGGTCGAAGACGTGTGGGCCGGTTCGCAGGGCTTGCGGCAAAAGATGGAAAAGCACTCCGTGACAGGATCGCTGGCCAAGGATTTCGAGCGCGACCAGGCGCAACTTGGTGAGATGCTCGCGAAACTCGGCGAGAAAATTGAAACGCTCGACCCCACGTTAAAAGCCACCGTTGAAAAGACGAAAGAAGGCATCGAATTTCACCTGGACAAACTGCGGCGCAAAACGGGCGTGGCGCTCGATCAGAAAGCGGGCCTGCTCGCAGCCCACGAAGAGCATCTGGAATCGCTTTTGAACCCGCACAAAGGGCTACAGGAGAGGGAACTCTGCCTGCTGCCGTTTTTGGCGCGCTGGGGCGAAGGCGCTCTCGACGAACTGCAAAACCTGTGTGGCAGCGAACAGCTCGGGCATCACTTCCTTGTTGAATTTCCTTAGAAAATTCCGCAATCTACCGACGCAGCCTGGCGACCACTTTGATGCAAACAATCATTGTGAAGACGGATCGGCGGACGCAGCTTGTGGACGTGACCACGCAGGTGCAGAAGGCCGTGTCCGCGGCGAAAATCTCCAAAGGAATTTGCTACTTGTACGTGCCGCACACCACCGCGGGAATTGCCATCAACGAGTGCGCAGACCCAGATGTGGCGCGCGACATTGAAGGAGCGCTAGACCGGCTCATCCCAAAGACCGGGCCGTACCGGCACAGCGAAGGAAATTCCGACTCGCACGTGAAATCCGTGCTCGCAGGCAGCAGCCAGATCGTCTTCGTGGAGGAGGGTCGCCTGGCGCTGGGCCGCTGGCAAGGAGTCTTCTTTTGCGAGTTCGACGGTCCGCGCGAGCGAAAACTAATTGTGAAGACGCAGGCAGATGGAAGGGATGAAATCCCGGCCTAATCAAGGCCGACGCGGCGAACGAGGTCTTTGAAGCGAGGATCGTCGCGAATGGGATCAAAGTAGGGATGCGTCTTGAGAAAAAGCAGAGTTGTTGGAGTGTTCCTTGTAGGCTTGCTCGAGCCACGAAAATGCCCCCTCCTTCTCATCGACTCCTAAATAGGCGTTCACAAAGGCGCCGGCTGGAACGTAGCCGGTCTGCTTGCGCTTCTTCAGCTCGGCAAGTAGGCGCATACCATCTGCAAGGTATTCCTGCGTTGGGTCGCCGGATAATTCTTGAGAGGAAGCACTGCGAGCGATTTGATTCTGGGCCGCGACGCACCATTAGCACGCGCGCGTATGAAAAAGTAGGTGAGCGCAATCAGGACCAGGACGACGGCACCGCCCACAGCAGGCGAGCTACGCGCGCCCACCACGTCGCGCTTTTTTTGCTCTTCTCCAAACGCAGCTTGCGGTTTTGCTGCCAGGCATCCAGTTCGGCCGGAAACGCGTAGAAGGAACTGGCCTTGTCGTGTAAGTGGCGGTGAACAGGCATTCCCTCGCGCTTCTCCCAACGCTGCATGGTCACATCGCGGTCGAGGTATGACGCGATTTCCTTCCAAGAATCCAGGCGGTTCTCGGGCGGTGTCTGGAGGCCTGCCGTGCCAGGGGAGGGCTCACTCACGCAGTTCTCCTCAATGGCCTGCGGTTGCCAGAAGGTCAGTACACCGATTGTAACTCCACCTGGAAGGGACCGCGAATCAAGGCACTCGACGGCAAATAGGACAAACCAAGGCATTCCGCGCATTGCCGTTTGACGGCAGCCAGAATGGACGTTTTTAACCAACTCGTCGATCCGCCGCTCGCCCAGGATCCGGGAAACAACGGCAATGTTTGGCTGTCCCTGCAAAAGACCAAGGGATTGTCCGACCTGTACGTGCAGAGCAGCGCGTGGCAGCCAGGAGGAAGCACGGGCTGGCACTCTCATCCCGGCCATAGCCTAATCATTGTGACGGCGGGGTCCGTAACGAACCACGAAAGGGATGATCCCCGTTGCACCCCTCATGTGTACACATTTGTCCCAGGTCAACCGGCGCCGACTTTCGTGCACCCCGGCGGCAACCACCCGCACATCGTCCGGAATGAAGGCACGGTCCCAGCGTCAACAATCGCCGTCCAGCTAATTCCTGCAGACACCCAGCGGCGGATTGACACGCCAAGCCCGGGGAATTGTCCGTTTTGAAAACGATGCGCTGATTCGTTCACACGAAGGCAAGCTCGACGGCTTGTCGAACTCGCGCGCCCAGAGCTACTGAACCTTCCGACATCAAGGCAACGTGAAGGCGACGAGGGAATCGCCGAGCTTTTCTTCGGTGATTTTGGGGTGACCACCAGCAGCGATAACAAGATATTGCTTGCCTGTTGCGGACACACGATAGGTCATGGGAGTGGCATTGCCGCAGGCCGGCAGCTGGGCCTTCCACAATTCCTTGCCAGTTTCGACATCGAAGGCGCGGAAATTGCAATCCGTCGTGCCAGCGATGAAGACAAGTCCGCCCGCGGTGATGATTGGGCCGCCTAGGCTGATCGAGCCAGGCGGAACCTGCGGGTGTTCGCCGCCGAAATCGCCCATCGAGCCGAGAGGAACCTGCCAGCGAATCATTCCTTCTGTCATGTCCACAGCGGTGAGTGTGCCCCAAGGCGGCGGGCTGCACGGAAGGTCCGAAGGCGACTGGATGAAACGGCGGTAGAGGCCGTAGGGAGCGCCGAGTTGATCTCCGTAGTCGCCGTCTTCCGTGCGCCCACCGCGATCATCGTACTTTTCGCGGGGAATCAATCGCGCGATGGCCACGAGATTATTGACGTTCGTCACCAAGAGGCCGCGCTTGGGGTCGAAGGCGTAGCCGCTCCAAGTCATGCCGCCGATGTTTCCGGGCACTATCAGTGTTCCTTGCAGGCTCGGGGGCGTGAAGATTCCTTCGTTGCGCAGATGCGAAATGTAGTTGCGGCACCAGTCGCGATCTTCCGGAGTGGGACCCCATGCCTGAACGGCGGAAATCGCGTGGGGAACGAGCGGCGGAGGCTTCAGGGGGAAAGGCTGCGTGGGCGAAGCGACTTCGCCGGGCACCTCGGTTTTCGGAACGGGGCGCTCTTCGACAGGAAAAACCGGCTTGCCAGTGTCGCGGTGGAGGACATAGAGGAGTCCCGATTTGTTGCCTTGAATCACGACGGGGACGTCTTTGCCATCGACCTGCAGAGTGGCGAGCAAAGGCTGCGACGCGCTGTCGAAATCCCAAAGATCGTGATGAACAAGCTGGAAGCCCCAGACGAATTCGCCGGTCTTTCCACGAAGCGCAACGACGGAGTTGGCCCACTTGTCATCGCCCGGGCGGAGGCCGCCGTAATAGTCTGGGCTTGCGCTTCCGGTGGGGACGAAAAGCAGGTCGCGCTCGGCATCAACGGCCATGATGGACCAGGCGTTTCCGGCGCCGCTGCGCCAACGTGGCCCTTTTCCTTCTGCTGCAGCTGATGACGGATTCCCGGGAAGCGGGTCCCAGCTCCAGCGAAGAGCGCCCGAGCGGGCGTCATAGGCGCGGACGACGCCGCGGGCCATGTCCACGCGGTGATTGTCGTCAATGGCGGAGCCGACGACGACAAGGTCGTCAATGATGGCGGGCGGGGAAGTCATGTGATACCAGCCGGGATCGTATTGTGGAACGTCGCGCAAGCTGACTTGTCCGTTTTTGCCGAAGTCGGAGCAGCGCGCACCAGTGACGGCATCCACGGCCACGAGGCGGGCGTCTTGCGTGGACTCGAAGATGCGGCGATGGCAGGGTTTGTCTTTGGCCCGCGTGGTGTCGAGCCAGGTTGCCACGCCGCGGTTGACGAGGCCGTCGCCGTAGTCGCCATCGAGATCGATCTTGGGATCGTAAGCCCAGCGCTGCTTTCCCGTCTCTGGATCGAGCGCGATGATGCGGTTGAAAGCGGTGGTGAGATAGAGCGTTCCATCGACCAGGAGCGGAGTGGTCTCGAAGCCACTGCGCTTTCTGCGGCGGCTGGCTTCGGAAATGTCGCCCGTGTGGAATGTCCATGCGACCTTGAGTTGGGCGACGCTGTCGCGATTGATTTGCGTCAGTGGAGAGTATCGCATGCCACCGGCGTCGTGGCCGTAGTAAAGCCAGGAATCGGCGGCAGTATCTGACGGAGTTTGCGCGGCCGCCAAGACAAGAAAGCTACAAATCGATAAAAGCAAAACAAGAAAATCCGCGAGCCTGGCTCGGTGATTCATTTGGAGCCCCTGAAGAGAGACGGAATTGTACACGGATTTGTTCCCAGAGGGCGACTGGGCCGGAGAGTCAGCGGCCCTTAAGCTTGAGGACATATTGACGGACTTATCTGGCGAGGGAGAGAAATACGAGAAACGCTGTGAAGCCTAGTCGACAGGCGGGAGAGCAAACTCGAGTTCGTAAAACGCGATTGTCCTCCTTCGAAGGCCGGTGTGCTAGAGTTTTTGTGCAATGAGAAGGCTCGGAATCTACGTGCAGGTGCCGTTTTGTCAGACGAAGTGTACCTACTGCAATTTTCATACGGGGGTGGTAGCGAAGGAGCGCTTTGCGCCGTATGTGGAGGCGGTGTGCCGGGAGATTCGAGAGCATCGTGAGTTGTTGAGAGTGGCGGGAGTGATTTGGGGGAGTGGCGAGTGGCCCCTCGAAACTCTGGGTACACGAGGGACAAGTGGTGGGAACCGGGATTTCGATTTGGACACGGTTTACTTCGGGGGTGGAACACCGAGCCTGTTAGAGCCGGGACATTTGCAAGAGATTCTCGAAGCGCTTCGGGAGACCTTCGGTGGGAACGGATCGACCGGAGTTGGAGTGAACTGCGGTATTTCAACGCACAGCAGACGCAGGGAAGAGCACACTGAGCACGGAGATCCTGAAGAGGTGACGCTGGAGGCGGATCCGGAGACGGCTGAAGAGGAGAAGGCGGCGGCGTGGGTGAAGGCAGGAATCAACCGCGTGAGTTTTGGGGTGCAGTCGTTTTCGGACGAAGAGTTGGCCGCCGCGGGGCGAATGCATCGGCGAGCGGACGTTTACCGGGCAGTGCCGATGGTGCGCGAGGCTGGGATTCGCAACATCAGTTTTGACTTGATTGCGGGATTGCCCCGTCAAACCAGAGACAGTTGGAACCAATCGCTGGCGGAATTGATTGCGCTGAGGCCGGAGCACGTGTCGGTTTATGTGCTGGAAGTAGACGAAGGGAGTCGGCTGGGGAAAGAGATGTTGGCTGGAGGAAGGCGGTACAGCGCGCCGGCGGTGCCAAGCGAAGACGAAATGGCTGAGTTTTATGAAATAGCGCAGGAGAAGCTGGGAGGCGCGGGGTATCGGCATTATGAGATTTCAAATTGGGCGAGGCCAGGGTTTGAATCGAAGCACAACTTGAAGTATTGGAGGCGCGAGCCGTATTTAGGATTTGGGGCGGGCGCGCATTCGTTTTCGGGCACGCAACGCTGGGCGAATGCCCATGATGCGGCCGCTTATGTGAGCGCGATCCAGGGTGGGAGATTGCCGGTCGAGCAGTTGGAAGGTGTGACGGCAGTGCAGGCGCTCGAGGAAGAGTTGTTTTTGGGATTGCGGCAGTTGGACGGAATTGACGTCAGGCGAATTGAAAAAGAATACGGTGTTGCTCTCGCGGGGAGATTTGAACCGCTGGCTGCGGCGGGCTTGGTGCAACGCGAGGGAGACGTGGTGCGGTTGGCGAAAGAGAAGTTAAGTGTGTCGAATGAGGTGTTTGTGGAACTGATGAGGTGAGGTAAGGAATAGCGGAGTAAGAAAGCCACAGAGAGCGCGGAGAAGCAAGCGGAAAAGGGCAAAGGGATTTCAGAGTGAGGACTTGGAACAAAGGGGAAGCGAGATGAGCTACACGGTGGCGAAGGGGAATCAGAGAGTGGATCCGGATGAGGTGAAGATTAGCGGGAAGGCGCTGGAAGGTGTGGTGGATTTGCGCAGCGACACGGTAACGCGGCCAACGGATGAGATGCGGCGTGCTATGGCGGCGGCCGAAGTGGGCGACGACGTCTACGGCGAAGATCCGACGGTCAACAAACTGGAGAAGCGCGCGGCAGAGACTTTTGGAAAAGAGGCTGCGCTGTTCGTGCCGACGGGCTGCATGGGCAATCTGATTTCCATCAAGATTTGGACGCATCACGGGAACGAGGTGATTTGCGAAGAGCGCAGTCACGTGAATTTGTACGAACTCGCGTCGATGTCGGCGATTGCAGGATGCATGCCGCGTGTGGCGCGCGGGGAAGATGGAATTTTGAGTTGGGAAGAAATCAGAGCGGTGATCCGGCCGAAAATTTATTACGACTCGCAAACGGCGCTGATCTGCCTAGAAAACACAAGCAACATGGCGGGGGGAACGGTGTATCCGACTGAGCGCGTGAACGAGGTTTGCGATGAGGCTCATAAACTTGGGCTGAAGGTGCATCTGGACGGCGCCCGCATTTTTAACGCTGCGGCGGCGCTGGGGGACCATGTCGCGGTGATGACAAAGAGAGTGGATTCGGTAATGTTTTGTTTGTCGAAAGGACTCGGCGCACCGGTAGGCTCGGTGGTAGCGGGATCGAAGGCGTTCATCGAGAAGGCGCGGATTTATCGCAAGATGTTTGGCGGCGGGATGCGGCAAGCCGGAGTGATTGCGGCGGCCGGATTGATTGCACTGGAAAAGTCGCCAGCGCGGCTGCACGTAGATCATGGAAACGCGAAATTGTTGGCTGAAGGCATCGCTCAGATTCCGGGGTTGACGATTGATCCGAAGAAGGTGCAGTCAAACATCGTGATTTTTGATTGCACGGGGGCGGGAATGACCGCGGTGGAATTGTGTGATGCGGTACATGCGCACGGCGTGTGGGCGCAAGATACGGCACTGTATTCTGTGCGCGTGGTGACGCATTGCGACGTGGACCGTGCTGGGTGTGAGCGGGCCTTGGCGGTGTTGACGGAAGTGGTGACGAAAAAGAGAAAGGCGGGGGCATGAGTTTTGGGCGCGCGGCGATTATTTGCGGGGCCATGGCGTGTGTGCTTGCCGCGTTTGCGGCGAGCAGCGGGCAGACACCGCCTGCCAACAATGATGCCACCAAAGTTGCTCCAACGGCCGAAGAGGCGAGGAAATTCATTGAGAACGCGCAGAAGGAGTTGTTTGATCTCGGCGTCAAGGCATCTCGAGCGTCGTGGGTACAGGAAAATTTCATCACTGACGATACGGAGAAAATCGCCGCGGATGCAGGCGAAGTACTGAATACAGCGAGCACGAAATTCGCAAAAGAGGCGCACCGTTTCGACGGATTGCAGTTGGCCCCGGAGCTGGCGCGGAAGCGATTGCTGCTGGAATTGGCGACGGGATTTCCCGCGCCGGACGATCCCAAAGCACAGAAAGAACTGGCCGAGATCCTAGCATCGCTCGATGGGGACTATGGGAAGGGGAAGTGGTGTCCCGATGGCGACAAGGGCAAATGTCTGGACGTGACGGCGGTAGAAAAATTCATGGCGGAAAGCCGTGACGCGGACGCGCTGAAGCGCGCCTGGGTGGGATGGCATGCGATTGGCGCACCGATGCGGCAACGCTACGCGCGGATGGTGGAGCTGGGAAATGCTGGTGCGCGCGAACTCAGTTATACGGACGTGGGAGCGTTGTGGCGTTCGAATTACGACATGCCACCCGATGCTTTTGCGAAAGAAGTAGACCGGCTGTGGGAGCAACTGAAGCCGCTGTACTTGTCGCTGCACGCGTACGTGCGCGGCCAATTGCGGAAGAAATATGGAAACGCGCTGGTGCCCGCGAACAGGCCGATCCCAGCGCATTTGCTGGGAAACATCTGGGCGCAAGAGTGGAACAACGTCTATTCGCTGATGGATTCGCCGAAACCGCCGCAAAGCTATGATCTCACGAAGATTTTACAAGAGCGCAAGACGGATGCGCGGGGCATGGTGAAGTACGGGGAGAATTTCTTTACATCGCTGGGATTTGCGCCGCTGCCTGCGACGTTCTGGGACCGGTCGCTCTTCACGAAACCTGCGGACCGGGAGGTGGTATGTCACGCCAGCGCGTGGAACGTGGATTTCCAAGAAGATCTGCGGATCAAGATGTGCATACAAATCCGCGAAGAGGACTTCCGCACGATTCACCACGAACTGGGGCACAACTTTTATCAGCGAGCGTATAAGAATCAGCCGCCGCTGTTTCAAAGCAGCGCAAATGACGGGTTTCACGAGGCGGTGGGAGACACGATCGCGCTTTCGGTGACGCCGGAATATTTGAAGAAGATTGGCTTGATCGAGACGGTGCCCCCGGCTTCCGGGGACATCGATTACCTGTTGCAGCAGGCGTTGGAGAAAGTCGCGTTCCTCCCGTTTGGGTTGCTGGTGGATAAGTGGCGCTGGGAAGTGTTTTCGGGGCAGGTGACGCCTGCGGATTACAGCAAAGCGTGGTGGGAACTGCGAAGACACTATCAGGGCGTTGCGTCTCCGGTAGAGAGGACAGAGGCGGATTTCGATCCGGGTGCGAAATATCATATTCCGTCCAATACACCATATGCGCGATATTTCCTGGCCCGGATCTTGCAGTTTCAGTTTCATCGCGCGCTCTGCAAGGAAGCGGGGATTACCGGACCGCTGCACCGCTGCTCGATTTATGGGAACAAAGTAGCCGGAGAAAGGCTGAACCAAATGCTTTCGATGGGGCAAAGCCAGCGGTGGCAGGAAGCCCTGGAAACGTTGACGGGACAAAAGCAAATGGATGCGACAGCGCTGGCGGATTATTTTGCGCCATTGAAGGCGTGGCTCGACGAACAAAACAAGGCCAAGGGCTATCCGGTTGGGTGGTGAAGACTTACCCGAGCGGGCCGGGGTGCTTGAGGTAGCGGTCGATGATGGCGTCGGCGGTGCGGTAGACGAACGCAAGAACCGTGGGCGTGGGATTGGCGGAAGCATTCTGTGGAAACGTGGAGCCGCCAAGAATGAAGAGATTCGTCAGTTGCCAGTGCTGAAGATAGGGAGAGACGACCGAATGATCGGGCGAATCTCCCATGATGGTACCGCCCTGGATGTGCGTGGAGTTGTAGCGGGTTGCATCGTAGGAGCGCAATCCAGGAAAAGGATTAATCTCACGCGCGCCCATGGCCTTGGCGACTTGGACGCCAATCGGCGTCGCAAACTCGGCCATTTTGCGTTCGTTGTCGCGCCAATCGAGCGTTAACCTGAGGAGCGGGTCGCCGAGTGCGTCCTTGTAAACGGGGTCGAGATCCATGAAATTGGTTTTGTAAGCGAGATGCTCCCCTGCGAAGCCAATGGTTGCCGTTCGGTCATAATAAGAAACTGAGGCTTTCTTCCATTCCGACCCCCAAGTGGCTTTGATGGAATTTGGCAAAACGCCAAATGCGCCAATGGGCTGAAAACCGTACCCGCGCGCCGCGAAATACCCCCCACGAATGAAGTTGAGCGGACCACGGTCGAGATCGTCGCGGTCAAAGTCACTGAAAAGAATTCCCGCTGAGCCGGAGCCCATAAAGCGGTTGAGAGGCTGATCAAAAAAAGCGGTGGCGGCTCCAACAGTGACCTGGTGTGTCAGATTGCGCCCGACCGTGCCCCGGCCAGTGGCGGGATCATAAGGTTCGCCGATGCCGGAGAGCAGGAGAAGACGAGTATTGTTGAAGGTCCAGGAAGCCAGAAAGACAAGCGACGCAGGTTGAAAGACTTCTTCACCCGAAGCATCCACATATGTGACACCTCGCGTGACCGATTTAGAAGCGGAGTCAAAAAGGATGCGTCGAACTCGGGCGCCGGAGCGAAGAGAGACGTTCTTCCGTTTTTGAATAATGGGCAGGAGAAGATTCGTGGGCTGCGCCTTTGCGCCAACCATGCAACCGAAGCGCGCGCAGAAACCGCAATATGTGCAGCCACCGCGAGAAACCCCATCGGGATTTGAATAAGATTGGCTGATGTTCGCAGAAGGCGCCGGATAGGGATGGTAGCCGAGAGATTTTGCAGCATCTCGAAATAACGTTGAGAAATAGGGCATTTTTGTCGGTGGCGTGGGATATTCTTCGCTGCGCCAGCCTTCAAAAATGTTACCGCCCTCGATGAGCCTGCCTTTCAAGTTGCCCGCCTTGCCCGAGCTGCCGAGCAATTTGTCGACGCGCGTGTAGTAGGGCTCAAGCTCGTTATAAGTGATGCCCCAATCGCGAACGGCATGGTCCTCGGGCAGTGCCTTAGCGCCGTATTTCTCGGTGGTTTTTGTAAGCAACGCAAAACAATCGGGCAGGAACCGGGGAACTTGAGCATTCCAGTGTTCGCCGGAGCCGCCGACTCCAGCGCCCGGCAGGAAAGCCCCATGTTGGCGAAGCGGCAGAGCGCTCCGTGTGACGTTGTGTCGGAGCGTAACAGTTTCCTTCGACAGGTCCTGCATCATGCGGAGACGAATCGCGTAATCGAGTTCGTCCATGTCGGTTGCGTAATCCGAGGGCTCGCGGGACTGACCGCGCTCCAAGACGACGATGTTGAGCGATGTGCGCGCTCCAAGCTCTTTGGCCACGAGCAGCCCAGCCCAACCGCCACCGACGATGACGGCGTCCACCGGGGGAAGAGTCTTCACGACTCGTCCTCGCTCGGGCGGACCTTCGCCCCAGTCGATTGACGAAGGCTCATGGGCTTGGGGCGAAAAGCTTTGCCGTAATACTTATCCACTTCGTCGAAATTGCTCAGCCGTGGGCCAGGGAAGCCGACCAGCTGCCAGCCTATCATTCCCGCGTTTCCGCCGTGCATGGGATCGCAGAACATGCCTTCGATGGTGTTTTGGCAAAGGAGAGAAAAGAAGAGAGTGGATTCGATTTTGCGAAGCGCCTCGTCTTGCCCGGCAGGAGCGAGGAGTTGAAAGCCTCGCAGGCCCTTCAAACCTTCGCGATAAATTTGTCGCGGCGTGGCGCTGCCCTGGTAGCCCAGTTCGCGAGGCGCGTCTTCAAAAGGCCGCTGCGTGTAACGAAAACGGTCTCGGCCGTAAGAGCCCGCAAGCTGCCGATCAATAAAAATGGCCACGCCCGCTTCTCGCGCGCCTGGGCCAGATTCGTCCGAGGGGAATATGCGCGATGCGGCCGCAGCGACAATGAGGGCTTCGGTTTCGGTGAAAAAGCGAAGCGGGACACGCACTGGTTTGTGTTGCGAGGCAAGAAGAGTAGCTTTGCGGTCAAGCGAATAGACGAGGACGCCACCGAGAGTCGCGATGGAAAGCGTGAGAAAATGGCGGCGGCGCACCATGTGCGGGAGTGTAGCAGAGGAATGCACGGGCGGCACATCCCAGGAGGAACCAGACCAATCCGTGCTATAAATAGTATTTAGGCTGAATATAGGAAAAACAGATAGTGGAAAGGGACCTATCGTGGAATTCGCGTTTACGGAAGAGCAGCAGCAACTGCGAAGGAGCGTGCGCGAGTTCGCGGAAGGCGAAATCGCGCCCCACGTAATGGAGTGGGACGAAGCTTCGCATTTCCCCATGGAAATCCTGCCGAAGCTCGCGGAAATGGGGCTGCTGGGAGTGATTTTTCCGGAAGAATACGGCGGGGCGGGACTGGGCTACATCGAATACGCGCTGGCGATTGAAGAACTGGCGCGCGTGGACGGATCGGTGGGGCTCATCGTTGCGGCGCACAATTCGCTGTGCTCGAATCACATTTTCAAGTTTGGGACGGAAGCGCAGAAGAAAAAGTACCTTGTGCCGCTGGCTTCGGGGAAAGCGATTGGAGCTTGGTCACTGACCGAGCCAGAAGCCGGCTCCGACGCGGGCGGAACGCGAACTACGGCCGTGCGGAACGCCAAGGGCTGGGTGCTAAATGGCGCGAAAACTTTCACCACGAACGGCCACTACGCCAATTATTGCGTGGCCATGGCGGTGACAGATAAAACGAAGGGCTCGCACGGGATTAGCGCGTTCATCCTGGAAAAGGGAATGCCGGGATTCAAACCGGGGAAGAAAGAAAACAAATTGGGAATGCGCGCGAGCGAAACGTCGGAAGTGATTTTTAGCGACTGCCATGTGCCACCGGAGAATTTGCTGGGGCCGGAAGGCGAAGGCTTTGCGGGGAGCTTGAAGATTCTGGATGGCGGGCGGATTTCCATTGCGGCGTTGGCCCTGGGCATGGCGCAGGGAGCGCTCGAGGCGGCAACAAAATACGCAAAGCAGAGGAAGCAGTTCGGGCAGGCCATTAGCGAGTTTCAATCCGTGCAATTCAAGCTGGCGGACATGGCAACGCAAGTGGAAGCGGCGCGTTTGCTCGTATATCAGGCAGCGTGGCTGGCCGACAAGGAGGGGGTGCGGTTTACGCGCGAATCGAGCATGGCCAAGCTGTTTGCCAGCGAAGTGGCCGTGCGGGTGGCAAACGAATGCGTGCAGATTCACGGCGGCTATGGATTCATTAAGGATTATCCCGCGGAAAAGTATTATCGCGATGTGAAGCTGTGCACAATTGGTGAAGGCACGAGCGAGATTCAGCGTCTGGTTATTGCGCGCCAACTCCTTGGTAAGAAATAATAGCCGAGTGCATTCCCGCTCTCCGAAAAGCTCCACTGGAAAAGCATGACCGTGCCCATTGTGGCTGTTGATCGATGGGCCGAACAAGTACGCGCGGGGAATGTGCGCGCGGTGTCTCGCGCAATCACCGCGATCGAAAATCATGCGCCGGAGGCCGAAGAGCTGCTGCGGCTGCTGTTCCCGCAGACGGGGCAAGCGTATTTGACGGGCGTGACGGGAGCCCCGGGAACAGGGAAGAGCACGCTGGTGGATCGGTTGGCGGCGTTTCATCGTAAGAATCACGAACAAGTCGGCGTGATTGCCGTGGATCCGACGAGTCCGTACTCGGGCGGAGCGATTCTGGGTGACCGGATTCGCATGCAGGGACATGCGGGGGACTCTGGCACGTTTATCCGCTCAATGGCCACCCGGGGATTTCTTGGCGGGCTGGCGCGCGCCACAGCGGAAGTGGCGCTGCTGCTGGACGCGGCGGGAAAGAAGCACGTACTCATCGAAACCGTTGGCGTAGGACAAGATGAAGTCGACATCGTGCGGCTCGCGGATTGCGTCCTCGTGGTGATGGTGCCGGGGCTCGGCGACGATATTCAAAACATGAAAGCCGGGCTGATGGAAATTGCCGATATTTTTGTGCTCAATAAAGCGGATCGCGAAGGTGTAGACCGGTTGGAACAGCAGTTGCTCGCGATGCTTTCCCTAGTGATGCCGAAAGATGTCTGGCATCCGCCGGTGATTCGTACGGTGGCAACCGAGAACAAGGGGATTGAAGAGCTGGCGCTGACCGTCAAGAAATTTGAAAAACATTTTGAATCGAGCGGCAAACGCAAGCGCAAGCACATGGAGCATTGGAAGAGCCGCCTGGTGGAATTGCTGGAATCGCGGCTGATTGAACGCGCGCTCGGCGGCCCAGGCGGCGAAGCACGGTTGACAGAACTGGCTGAAGAAGTGGCGGAACGGAAGAAGGACCCGTTTACGGCGGTGAACGAAATTCTCAAGCACAGCGGCCTTGATCGCTAGGAGACAAACGGAATGGCGGCGAAGAGATCTGGTAAGGGAAAAGGCAAAGGGAGCGCGGCGCAGGCCAGCATCGGCATCATTGGCGGAAGCGGCCTCTATTCGATGAGCGGACTGACGGACATGCGAGAGATTCGTGTGAAGACGCCGTTTGGCGATCCATCGGACGTGATCGTGCTGGGGACCCTGGAAGGGCAACGGGTGGCGTTTTTGGCGCGCCACGCGCGCGGCCACAGCATTCTGCCGAGCGAGATTAATTACCGCGCGAACATTTATGCCATGAAGCTGTTAGGCGCCGAGCGGATTATTTCCGTGAGTGCGGTGGGCTCGCTGAAAGAGGACTTGCGCCCGGGAGAATTTCTCGTGCCGGACCAGTTCTTTGACCGCACCAAAAGTCGGGCGTCTACATTTTTTGGAGACGGCCTCGTCGCGCACGTGGCGTTTGCGCACCCCACGTGTGGGCAATTATCCGGTGTGCTGGGGGATGCGTGCGTGCATGAAGGGGTGAAAGTGCACCGCCGCGGAACCTATATTTGCATCGAGGGCCCGCAGTTCTCCACGCTGGCGGAGGCTGAAGTGAATCGCCAGCTGCGCTTCGATGTGATTGGGATGACCAACCTGACGGAAGCCAAGCTGGCGCGCGAGGCGGAGGTTTGTTATGCCGCGATCTCGATGATCACCGACTATGACTGCTGGCATCCGGACCACGAATCGGTAACCGCGGCCCAGATTATCGCGACGTTAAATCAAAACGCCGAGAACGCACAGAAGGTGCTACGTGCGGCGGTCCGCGAAGTTCCCGCCGAGCGTACCTGCAAGTGCGGAACCGCGCTAAAGCATTCGCTGGTTACGAATATGAAGCTGGTCCCCGCGGCCACCAAGAAGCGGCTGGCAGCCATCATTGGAAAATACATTTCGTAGGAGGGACGCGTGTCCTTGCTGGTTGTGGGATCGGTTGCCTTCGATGGCATAGAGAGCCCGTATGGAAAAGTGCACCGGGCTGTTGGCGGAGCGGCTACCTACTTTGCAGTGGCAGCGAGTTTCTTTACTCGTGTGAACCTCGTTGGAATTGTCGGCGACGACTTCACCGAGGTCGATGCGCAGATCTTTCACGGCCGCACGATTAATCTCGATGGCCTGGACCGCGCGCCGGGAAAGACGTTTTTTTGGGCGGGACGCTATTCGCGGAATCTGAACGAGCGTGTGACGCTGGCAACGGAATTGAACGTCTTCGCGGAGTTCAAGCCACGGCTGCCGGAGAAATACCGAAGCGCGGAATATGTTTTTCTTGCAAATATTGCACCGACGTTGCAATGCGATGTGCTGCAGCAGGTCACGAAGAAACCCAGGCTCGCGGCAATGGACACGATGAACTACTGGATCGAGCGGACCAACGCGGAGTTGCGCGAGACGCTGAAACACGTGGACATCCTGATGATCAATGACTCCGAGACGCGCGAGCTTTCCAATGAGCACAACCTGCTGCGCGCGGCCAAGCATATCTTCAAGATGGGGCCGAGCATTCTGGTGGTGAAGCGCGGGGAATTCGGCGCAATGATGGTGGACAAGCGCGGAGTGTTTTGCCTGCCCGCGTTTCCTCTCGAGGAGCCGCACGACCCCACCGGAGCTGGCGACAGCTTCGCAGGCGGCTTCATGGGGTATCTCGCAGGGAGCAGGAGCACGAGTGATGCGTCCTTGCGGCGGGCTATGGTTTACGGCTCCGTACTGGGCAGTTTCGCCGTCGAGAAATTTGGATTAGACCGCTTGCGGCACCTCAAGCGCAGCGAGATACACGCCAGAGCACGCCACTTTGCGAAACTGACGCAATTCAAATTGTAACTCGATTAGAATCTCCCGAAGGCGCACGCAGGGGCTCCGGAGCCATGCTCTCTCTTCGTGAAATCCTTTTGCGGTTGACCGTTGCCGCCGTACTGGGCGCCGTCATCGGCATTGAGCGCGACTTGCGCCGCCGGCCGGCGGGCATACGCACCAGCCTTTTTGTTTGCCTGGGCACAGCGTTGTTCACCATTTTGTCCGGTGAAATCGCGCGCGCGTTCGGCGACACGGGGAGCACGCGGATCGCTTCAAACATCGTGCAGGGCATCGGCTTTCTGGGCGCCGGAGCCATTTTGCGCGAGGCTGGCGGCCGCGTCGGGATGACCACAGCGGCGACGATTTTTGTGGAGGCGGCGATTGGCATGGCCGCGGGCGGCGGTCTATACGCAATTGCGACGTATGCGACAGCACTCGTGCTCTTTGCATTGGTTTGCCTGGGATGGGCCGCGCGGCGGTTTGACTTGAAGTACCGCCCGATGGTCTTTCGATTCACCGCCAGCCACGCGGAAAATGTCGCCACGGAAGTGCAACGCTTGATGGCGGAGCTAAGAGTGCCAATGCAGCATTTTCGGGTTTCCATGGCGGGAAGCACCTCAATTGTCGAATTTGAATCTGCCGTGAGCCATAGCCAGCAAGAGAAAATTGTTACCCAGCTGAATCGCCAGGGAGTGATTACGGAAGTGACGCCAGGCGAGGGTAGCCAGGAATGAGTGTGGGCAACGGGACTCCGCGAAAACCAAAGCCACTGAGGTCCGGTTCCCGGCTGGGAGTGTTTGCTCCCGCGTCGCCGGCGGATTCTGTGGAAATGATCGCCGGGCTTGCGGAGCTGAAGCGACAGGGCTTCCAGGTGGTGTCCAATCAAGACAGCAAGACCGAAGGATACTTTGCCGGTCCGGCTTTGGACCGGATGAACGGATTTCTCGTCGGCATCCAGTCGGAACAAATTGACGGACTCATGGCGCTGCGCGGAGGATACGGATCAAATTATCTGCTGGAATTCGACCTCGAAAAGAATTTGGAAAGAGCCAAGAGCGTAATAGGATTTAGCGACCTGACGACGCTGCAAATTTATCTCTGGCAAAAATGTGGTTGGGTGACATTCTACGGCCCCATGGTGGCAGCGGGAATCAATGCCGGCGCAGGCGCAATGAACGGCTACGATGAAAACTCGTTCCTACAGGCAATCCGAAGAGTCGAGGCAGGATGGAAATTGCGCTTGAAGGGTGAACCCGTGCTTGCGGGCCAGTCCATGGGCCGCGTTTTGGGCGGATGCATGACGTTGGTCGAAGCTACGATTGGAACCCCGTGGGAATTGGACACAAAGGATTCAATTCTCCTTTTAGAAGACCGTGCGATGAAGCCGTATCAAGTGGACCGGGTACTAATGCATTTGAAACAGGCGGGAAAATTTGAGGGCGTAAAGGGAGTCGTGCTCGGAGAATTTCCCGAAAGTGCGCCGGCGGTAGCTGGAGCGCCGACCGTACGCGAAGTTTGTGCGCGTATTTTGCGGCCTTTGGGGATTCCAATTGTTTTTGGCGCGCCCGTGGGACACACGCAGCGGCCAATGCTGACGATTCCGCTAGGTATCAAGGCGCGTCTGGACGCGGATGGAGAAGGAACCTTGGAATATCTTGAATCGGCGGTGGCGGCTTGAACCCAATGAAGCATGTTCATGTGATTGGAATTGGCGGCTCGGCGATGGCGCCGCTGGCAGGAATGCTGCGGGAGTACGGTTTTCGCGTGACGGGTTCAGACTCGGGAGTCTATCCCCCGGCGTCGACGCTGCTCGAGAGTTTGGGAATTTCCTTCTATCACTCATTTGATGCTGCTCATTTGCAACCCACGCCGGACTTGGCGGTGATTGGCAATGTCATTGCGCGGGGGAATCCGGAGTTGGAAGAAGTTTTGGATCGCAGAATTCCGTACCGTTCGCTGCCGGAAATGCTGGAGGAGGTTTTTCTTCCCGGCAAACATTCCGTCGTCGTAAGCGGAACGCATGGCAAAACGACGACGACTGCGATGCTGGCGTGGATTTTCCAGACCGCGGGCAAGCAGCCGAATTTCCTTGTTGGCGGCGTGGCTGAGAATTTTGGCAAGAGCTATGGTCTGGGCGGCGGCGAGGAGTTCCTCCTCGAAGGAGACGAGTACGAAACAGCGTTCTGGGACCGTGGACCAAAATTCTTTCATTATCATCCGGATGACTTGATTGTGACTTCCCTGGAATACGACCACGCGGATATCTACGCGGATTTTGAAACGTACCAACTCGCATTCAAAAGGCTCGTGAATCTTGTGCCACGCCGTGGCCGCGTGGTGATTTGGGGCGACACGGAGGAATCGGGGCCAGCGCTGCGCCGCGCGGCGGAAAAGGCGTTTTGTCCCGTAGAAACATATGGATTCAGCACAGGGAATGATTGGGTGGCCAAAGAGTTCGCAGTCGAAGGCGAGTTGATGCGCTTCCGTGTTGAGCATCGCGCGGCGCAATTTGGCGAATTTTCACTGACGGCGACAGGCAGGCACAATGCGCTGAACGCGATGGCAGCAATGGCCGTTGCGCATGGCCGCGGCATCGGCTCGCAGAAGATTGCTGAGGCGCTGGCGACATTCCGCAGCGTGAAGCGTCGAATGGACGTGAAAGGCGAGGTTGGCGGCATCCTGGTAGTCGATGATTTTGCCCATCATCCCACCGCCGTGAAGGCTACGATTGAAGCGGCACGCACACGCTGGCCCGGCCGTCGGCTCTGGGCGATTCTCGAGCCACGTTCCAACTCCATGCGCCGCAAAGTTTTTCAGGAGGCGTTGCCGAAGGCCCTCGCTTTAGGCGATCGCATCATTCTGGGTGGCGTTTATCGCGCACAGCAGTTGGGCGACGATAACCGCATGGATCCCGAAGCGGTCGCCGAGGATGTCCGTAAGCTTGGAAAGGACGCACGTGTCTTTCCGAGCTCGGAAGCGATTGCAGAGCATCTTGCGGGCGAAGCCAAGTCTGGGGATCTGCTGCTGATTATGTCCAACGGCAGCTTCGACGGTCTGTGCGAGAAGCTTCTCAAGAAGCTGAACTCGGCCGCGCCAGTTCCCCGCGAGGCAAAAGCCCGGTGAGTCTTCGAGCTTCTTCGAGGCGGTTGTTCCGTCCTTTTCCCCTCGTCATTTTGAGTTTGTTCACGTTCAGCGCAGTAGCTCATGCGACGATTCAGTATTCCGTTTCCCTTGAACATCCTGAACAGCACTTGTTCCGCGTAACCATGACGATTCCCGATGTCAAAGGCGAAGTGACCGTCGAGATGGCAGCATGGAATGCGCTTTACCAGATTCGCGATTTCAGCGCACATGTCCAGGAGGTTGTGGCTTCCGCCGGAACCGAGGCAGCAACCGTCGAAAAGATGGACAAGCAGACTTGGCGAATCAAAGGAAACGGCACGTTGACGGTTCACTATGCAACATTCTGGGATGAGGTCGGTCCGTTTGCAACTCAGCTCAACGGCGAACATGCATTCATCAATCCAGCGATGATTTTGTTCTATGTCCCGAATCGCCGCACCGAGGGTGTCTCCCTTTCCATGGACATGAGCGAAAGCCCGCTGGATTGGCGCATAGTGTCGGCCGCGCCCGTGAGTTGCGTAGTGTCCGGGCGAAATCGCGTCTGCATCATCTCTAGCTCAGCGTTTGACGTCCTTGCCGACAGCCCTATTGAAATTGGCAAATTTCAGGAATTCGATCTGGGCGGAGTCTTGCCGCGTGTGACGGTTATAGTCCACGGGGACAAATGGAGAAAAAAGCAGATCGAAGAAGAGCTGAAGCGGATTTGTCAATACGAAATCCGGCTCATGGAAGGTGCCCCGTTTGATCACTACACGTTCATACTGCACATCGGTAGAGGCGCAGGCGGCGGAGGTATGGAGCACTCGTACTCGACCGCTATCGGCGTGCCATCCGATGAATATCTGTCGGGGGTGGCGGCACATGAATTCTTTCATTTGTGGAACGTGAAGCGCATCCGTCCCGCCACCCTCGAGCCCGTGGATTACAGCAAAGAACAGTACACGCGCGCGCTGTGGTTCGCCGAGGGTGTGACGAACACATACGGCTCGTACACGCTCGTCCGGAGCAGCCTCTGGACCAAAGACCGCTTCTACCAAGACCTGGGCGAACAGATCACCGAACTCGAAAGCCGTCCTGCGAATCGCTGGCAGAGCGCCGAGCAATCCAGCCTAGATGCCTGGCTCGAAAGATATCAGCTCTACAACCAGCCGGACTACAGCGTTTCGTATTACACCAAGGGGCAAGTGCTGGGCGATTTGCTGGACATTCTGATTCGCGACCGCACCAACAACGCGAAAAGCCTGGATGACGTGCTTCGCAGCATGAACAACGATTTCGCCAAGCAAGGGAAGTTTTATCGGGATAGCCTGGATGTGCGCCTAGAAGCGGAGAAAATCGCCGGCGGCTCCTTCGAAGAATTCTTCCAGAAGTACGTCTCTGGGACGGAACCCTTTCAGTATCAGCGAATCTTAGCCCTTGCTGGACTGGTCCCGCGAACCACCGAGCACCGGCGCGCCACGCTGGGCTTTGCGGGCGAGCGCGAAGCGAGCGGCGTATTCATCGTGAGGGCTGTGGATGCGGAAGGCCCTGCGGCCGAGGCGGGGTTGCGCGTTGGTGACGCCATCCTTACCTGGAACGGCGGGGAAATTCCGCGACGGCTGGGGCGCTGGGTGATGGAAGAGAATCCCGGCGATTTGCTGGCTCTGCGGATTCGGCGCGAGGACAAAGAACTTTCCGTGGAGTTCCGGCTCGGTGAAATTAAGGAAACTGCCTACGAAGTGGTGGAAGACTCGCACGCGACCGAGAAGGCACGCCGCATCCGTGAAGGCTTGCTGCGCGGCGAAACGTCGGCAGCAGCGCACCATTAGCTTGGTCGAGGCTCTGCGTACCACAGAGCGTGTGTCATCCGAACCTGCGGTGCAGGCGAGGGATCGTGGCTGGGGCGGTGCGACTCGGCAGTCACTCCTTGTCGCAACGTCTGCAAGGTTCCACGCCGCGGTATTGGGTCCGTTGCCCACGTTGCCCTTGACCCGCTTCGCGGGATTCGAGAAAGTGCTGCCTGCTTATGCTGCGAACGCTCTTCGTTGCGATATTTCTGTCTCTGTATATCCTAATCGTTGGACCGCCGCTGCTCGTCTACACGTTGATCACCAAGGACCCGGACCCGATTTATTGGGGAGGCGTAAGAGGCGTGATGTTTTTTGTGCGGGCGGTTGGGGTGCGGGTGCGCGTAAAAGGCAGGGAACGCATTCCGCAGCGCGTTTGCCTGTTTGCAGCGAATCACACGAGCTCCGCGGACGCGCCCGCGATCGTGGGAGCGATTCCGCGCCGGGTAGCAATCCTTTTGAAAGAATCGCTCTTCAAATGGCCCATTGTGGGAGAAGCGTTTAGGTCGGTTCACTTCATTCCCGTCAATCGAGGCGCGCGCGACTCGGCTATTGTGAGCGTGGAGAAAGCCACCGAGGCCATGAAGGCGGGACAATCGTTTTTGATTTATCCCGAAGGGACGCGCAGCCCGGACGGCCGCTTGCAGGAGTTCAAGAAGGGCGCCGTAGTCATGGCCATCAAAGCCGGAGTGCCGATTGTGCCGATGGTGTGTGCTGGCGCGCACCGCATCATGGAAAAAAGGTCGCTGGTGATCCGCCCAGGAGAGATCGTCGTTGAGTTTTTGGAACCCATCGACGCGTCCAAATACGGGTTCGAGGAGCGGGATGTTCTGAACCAAATCGTGCACGAAGCCATGGCCGCGGCTCTGCCCGAGGATCAGAAGCCCGGAGGATTCAGCGGGTCGGCCGCAAAGGCCGAGGCCGGAAATGTCTCCTAGAGGAGAACAGAAGTGAGCACAAACCGAGTTTTTTTGAAGCGCTGCTTGGCTGGCACCGCTGCTTTGCTGTTGTCCGCCGTGGGGACTGCAGGCCAGGAAAAGCATTTAACCGCGCGCGAAATTGTCAGCCGGATACAAGCGCACGTAGGCGGGCCTTGGCAGGCAGAGACCGTGGACACATTCAAGGCTGGCAATCCGGACGAGCAGGTCACCGGGATTGCCCTGACCATGATGGCCACCATGGATGTGCTCGAACGCGCGGCTGCTTCGCGCAAAAACTTCGTCATTACGCACGAGCCGACTTTCTACAATCACCTGGACAAGCTCGACGTGCTCCCAGAAAAGGAAAAAGATCCTGTGCTCGCGGCCAAGCTGGCATTCATCGCCGAGCACCATCTGGTCGTCTGGAGATTCCATGATCATTGGCACCGGCGAACTCCGGACGGCATTGAAGCAGGAATGGCGCACGCGCTTGGCTGGGAAAAACAGCAGGACCCTGAAAATCAATACCTGTTCGCGGTTCCTGAAACCACTCTGGAGTCGCTGGCGGCCGATTTGAAGAAGGAGCTGGATGTCCACGTGCTGCGAGTGGTTGGCGATCCCCACTTGAAGATAAAGAAAGCCGCGCTGGTGCCCGGCGCTTCGGGATTTCAGAAGGAAACGTTTGCGCTGGAAAGAAACGACGTGGACGTACTGGTCACTGGCGAGCCTCGTGAATGGGAAACTGTCGAGTACGTCGCAGATGCAGTGGCGCAAGGCAAACACAAAGGGCTCATCATTCTGAGCCACATTCCTTCGGAACAATCCGGCATGGAGGAATGCGCGCGTTGGCTGAAGACGTTTGTCAGCGAAGTACCGGTTGAATTTGTTCCGGCCAAAGACCCTTTCTGGCGCTACTAAGTTTTTCTCCTTTCCAGTTGCGATCCCAATTCGCGGACGCGCTTGGGCAACTCGGGAAGCTGCTGCAATGCGGCCATTGTCTTTGAAACAGGGCGGAAACCTCCAGGCACGGAATTACCGCTTGAGGCGATCGAGTTGCGACTCCAGCTCGCGGACCCGCTTTTGCAATTCGGGAAGCTGCTGAAGCGCGGCCATCATCTTGAGCCACTGGCGGTTCTCAACGGCGGGATAGCCTGAGTAGAAACCGCGCGCCGGGACATCGTTGGGTACGCCGCTCTGCGCGGTGATAACGGTGCCATCGCCCACGGTCAGGTGACCGGCGGTCCCCACTTGCCCCGCAAGGATGCACGCGTTTCCGATTTTGGTTGAACCCGCAAGGCCGACCTGGCCACAGAGCAGGGAGTCGGCGCCGACCTGAGAAGCGTGGCCGACGAGCACCAAGTCGTCGAGCTTGGCGCCGCGGCGGATACGCGTCTCGCCGACTGTAGCGCGGTCCACACAGGCGTTCGATTGCACTTCCACGTCGTCCTCAAGCACCGCCGGGCCGGACTGAACCATCTTGTACCAGGTGCCATCCTGCCGTTTGGCAAAGCCGAAGCCATCGCCACCGATTATCGCACCGTTCTGCAAAACGACGCGGTTGCCGACGCGGCACTTCTCACGCACGACGGAGTGGGCGTGGGCGGTGAAATCATCGCCAATTTTGGCTCCCCGATAGATCGTAACGAAGCTGTGCAGAACGGCGTTGCGCCCAATCTCGGCGTCTTCGTCCACGTAGCAGTACGGGCCGATGTGCGTGCCTTCACCAATTTGAGCCGTTTTCGCGACGATGGCCGTCGGATGAATGCCCGGAGCGTACTTTGGCGCTTGGTAGAAAAGCTCAAGGGCGTGCGCAAAAGCCAGATACGGGTTCGACGAGCGTAGAGCGGCAAGAGCGGGGTGGGATGCGTCGCGTTCGATGGCCACGTTTTCCTCAATGAGCACCGCGGAAGCGCGCGTAGTCTTAAGCAGCGCGAAATATTTTCGGTTGGCGAGAAAAGTTATTTGGCCGGGACCAGCGTGCTCCATGCCGGCGACGCCGGAAATCTCTAGGTCGGGCGGGCCTTCGAGGCGGCAGCTCAGTCTTTGGGCAAGTTCGGAAAGTTTCATGGACGCTCCTCAAGCAAGCAAAGGCAACTTCAAGAGTTTAAGGTTCAAGGGGTTTCGGGAAAAAGGAAAGGACAAAGATAACGCAGAGGCGTGGGGTCCGCAAAGGCGCCAGAGAATTCGCAGTCGGAGCTTACTCGTTGAAAAGGCGGGGCTGAGCCGCCGCAGCTGCGGCGGCGGGTTTGCGGCGGGCAATGCCGACCACACCGAGAACGGTAACTTCTGCAAGCGCGGCCCGAGGAACGAAGATACGGTCCGTCGAGGAATTCAGGTCGGGAGAGGTAATTTGCAAACCGTTATCGAGCAAGGACAGGAGGTCGTTAGGGATGACGCCTTCGAGAGTGTCCCCGTCATGAAAACGCAGCTTCACCCACAAACCATCGAGCTTGGGCCGGCTTAAGAACGCTTTGCGTTGCGGCTCGAACTCATCAGAAAACTCGCGCACGAAATAAATGGCGCGCACCTTGGCGACGGGGAATTGGACATGCTCGCCGTCCGGTGTGAGTACGTCGATAGGATCCAGTTGGCCCAGGCCGGCGGGATTCAGGTAACCGCGCAGCGATTTCCCGTCGGCGAGCACAACAACGACCTTCTTGTGCGTCGAGGCTGGGGCTTTGGTTTTCAAAATCGGCAAATCCCGGGTTGGGCAATCACAAATTTGCCAATCGGCGCGATGTATGTTATGTTAAGCACGCTTTTCCTGTCAAGTTGTTGTTTTCATTGGGTTTAGGGGTCGTTCGGAGCACCGCCGTTTGACCGATAAGAAGCATATCCTAAAATCGGCCTCGATCATCTCTTTGGTCACTATCGTCAGCCGCGTCCTCGGCTACGTGCGCGACCAGCGTATCACTTTGCTCCTGGGCACCACCCTTTCCGCGGACGCTTACGTCCTAGCCTACCGCATTCCCAACCTGTTTCGTAGACTGGTCGCCGAAGGCTCGATGACCGCCTCCTTCATTCCGGTCTTTTCGAGCTACATGCAGGAAAAGAGCAAAGAAGAAGTCTGGGACTTCGCCAACAAACTGTTCTGGACGCTGGCTTTGGTTGCGGCAGTTATCAGCGTCCTGGGCATGGTGTTTTCGCCCGCAGTCGTCAGTTTCTTTTCGGGAGCAAACGTTGCCCGAGACATGGCCGTGGACCTGAACCGGATCATTTTCCCGTATTTGTTTTTCATCGCCTTGGCCGCGCTGGCTATGGGAATCCTCAACTGCTTCCACATTTTTGGCTTGCCCGCAGCCACGCCGGTTGTTCTCAACATTGCCACCATCCTTTTTTCTATGGGAATCGTTTGGCAGCACTTTAAGGATGCGGCAACCTCATTGGCGGTCGGGGTTCTTGTCGGAGGAGTTCTGCAATTCCTGATTCTAGTCCCCGCGCTTGTGCAGAGGGGCATGAAATTCACTTTCGGGATTTCTTTCAAACATCCTGCAATTCAGGAAGTGGCGCGTCTGATGCTGCCCCGCCTGTTCGGAATTGGCGTCGGCCAGATTAACCTATTGATTGATACGAAATTTGCAACGGCCGCAAAAATGCCTGCCGGCAGCTTGGCGGCGCTCTACGTAGCGGACCGAGTGATGGAATTGGTCCTCGGCGGGTATGCCATCGCTGTTGCCACGGCGATCCTCCCCATGATGTCGCACCAGGCAGCAGTGAAAGACTATGAGTCGCTGAAGAAGACCTTGTCGTTCTCTATTCGCCTCGTGGCGTTCATAACCATTCCGGCGGCTTTGGGTTTGATGGTGCTGCGCGAGCCAATTATTCGCGTGCTCTTCCAGCACGGGCAGTTCGTCGCGGAATCAACCAAGCTCACGGCTCGCGCCTTGCTCTACTACGCCATCGGATTGCCTGCACTGGCGACCGTCAAACTGGTAGTACCAGCGTTTTACTCTACGAAGGACACGAAGACTCCGGTAGTCGTCGCCTCCATTTCGCTAGTCATCAACATCGTGCTGAACATTCTTTTCTTGCAACTATTCTTCCACAAAGTTCAGAATGGCGGTCCGGCCTTGGCGACCGCTCTAGCGACGTTCTTTGACTTCTTCGCGCTGCTCATCATATTCCGGCTGCGATATGGTTCGATGGGCATCACGGAGACCATGCGGTCTTTCGCAAAGATTTCTTTGTGCTCCGCCATCATGGCGGCGGCCTGCTGGGTCGGAAACTATTACACGTCTTTCACCATGCATTCCCGATTTCTGGTTCAGGTCACGGTATTCGCTGGGCTGATTCTCGGAGCAACGATGCTTTATCTTGCCCTGGCGTGGGTCTTCCGCTGCCATGAGATCCAGGAGATCTACGGAATTGCCGTACGCCGCAGGGCCGGTGGTGGCGAGGGCGGATACGCGGAGCTGTAATGGAAATTGCGGCGGCCATCTCGTCTTTTCTGACCCACGCAAAAGTGGAGAAAGGGCTGTCTCCGAACACAGTCTCCGCTTACCGGCGGGATTTGATGAAATTCTGCGAATTTGCGCAAAAGCGCAAGCTCACTCTCGAGACGGTCAGCCGCGATGACCTGGTGGATTTTCTAGCCGGGCTCTACCGACAAAGGCTCGAAAGCAAGAGCGTGGCGCGCCACCTGGTGTCACTGCGAAATTTCTTCCGCTTTGCTCAAATTCAGGGACTTGTTCCCGCGGATCCGACGATAAATCTCGAATCGCCAAAGATTCGGCGGTCGCTACCTGGTTACTTGCGGTTGGAAGAAGTCGAAAAGTTGCTGGCGCAGCCGGACGCGAAGACTCCTCTCGGCTTGCGCGACCGGGCCATGCTCGAAGTCCTGTATTCGGCAGGCTTGCGGGTTTCCGAGCTTGTCGGCTTGCGCGTCAGCGACCTGGACACCAAAGTAGGTTGTGTGCGTTGTATCGGCAAGGGCGACAAGGAGCGGATTGTCCCCATTGGAAAGAAGGCGCTCGGCATGGTGGAACGATACCTGCGCGATGCGCGGCCCAAAATGATTGGCAAGTTTGCGGGAAGCCCGACACTCTTTGTGAATCGCCGGGGCAAGCCCCTTAGCCGCGTAGGGGTATGGAAGATTCTGTCCGCCTACGGGCGCCGCGCCGGGCTGCGCGTGGCGCTCACGCCGCACATGCTGCGGCACAGCTTTGCCACGCATCTGCTCGAACGCGGCGCGGACTTGCGGTCTGTGCAATTGATGCTGGGCCATGCGGACATTTCCACGACGCAAATCTATACCCACGTCGTGGAGGAGCGGTTGAAACAGATTTACAAGGCGCATCACCCGCGTGCATAGTGCGGCAAGGTCGAAGGGCTCATTGCGGGTGGCTCTGCGGAGTCGAGCGGGGACGCCCTGAAGCAAAAGGAGCGCAATGCCAGATTATATGTTTCTGCTGGAAAGCCGGCTCTCACCCGAGCAGCGGGCCGCCATGATGCGCGTGCAGGAGCTGTCTGCCGCGCTAGGATTCAATGTGTATTTGACGGGCGGAACGGTGCGCGATCTCATCACCGGTGCGTCGCTGCGCGATTTGGATTTTACTGTCGAGGGCAACCCTTCTCGCATTGCGCGCGAACTAGAAAAGGGCGGCGCAAGGGTCCTTGTCGAAGATGAAAAATACCGCCACATCGAAGTGCTGTTTGCTGGCGATTGCGAGGGTAGCATTTCCGCGGCGCGCGATGATTACTACGTGCGGCCGGGCACGCGCCCCGAGATTCGCTGGTCCACCATCATGGAGGATTTGCGGCGGCGCGATTTTTCGCTGAATGCCATCGCCATCTCCTTGAATCCCGCCTCGCGCGGGTTGCTGCTGGATCCCACCAACGGTCTTTCCGATATCGAGCACGGCGAAGTGCGCGCTCTCAGCATTCACAGTTTTACCAACCAGCCCGTGCGCCTGTTGCGCTTGCTGCGGTTTGCGGCGCGCATGGGCTTCAAAGTGGAGCAGCGCACGCAAGAGTGGTTCGACCTCGCCATCGAACGCAACCTGCAGCACTCCATCGAACCGGAGGACGCCGGCACCGAGCTCCATGCCGTGGCTCGAGAAGAACGGCCCACCGTAGTGTTCAAAGCCTGGGAAGAAGCCAAGCTGCTGGAAGTGATCAACCCGCTCCTCGCCAAAAAGCATCCCGACTATGATGCGATCAGCCGCATGATGAAGGTGCGCGAGGACTTGTTCACGGCAGGATTTCGCCCCCGGCTCGCGGCTCCGATGCTCTTGGCCATCCTCGGACGGCTGAAAGACCGTGAGTTGTCCAGCGTGCTCTCGAAGGCCGGATTCCGCGCGGCCGAAATGGATGCCGTCTTGACGTTCGAGGAAAAAGCTCTCGCGGCACAAAAGGAATTGGTTGGAAAGAAGATGCAGGCTCCGGTAGACGCTTACCGGTTCCTCGAAAAGCTTCCGCTAGAACAAATGGCTTATTTGCTGGCGGAATCGAGCAACAGCGGCGCGCTCTCGAAGATTCGCGCGTACCTCCACAAGTGGCGCCCGATTCGCAACGGGCTGGCGCAGGTGGCGAATGAATTGGAAGCGCTGGGAATGCCGCGAGGCGCGAAATTCGACCAGATTGTCGAGCAGGTTTTCGCCATGCAGCTCACCGGACGCGGCAAAACCCCGGAGGAGCGCGAGAGAATCCTCCGGAAGCTCAGCGGAATCAAGGAGCAGCCAAAGAAGAAAGAAAAAGAAAAGAAGGCCACCAAAGGCGCTGCGAAGCCGCACGGGGCAGCGCCCGCTGCTTCCAGTCAAAAACGCGTTGCTGCAAAAGCAGACGTCAAGCATGCCGCAAAACCAAAGGCCGCACCGGTAAGAGCGGGGAACAGGGCAGTGGCATCAAAGGCTCATGCTGGTCGCCCTGGCGGCGCGAAGAAGAAGCATCATCGCTAAAAACACTGCCGCGCTCCGAACGCGAGCCTGTGAAAAACGCAGAATGCGTGATGCAAATCTCTTGAGAGAGCTTTAGAATCAAGCTTATGGGGCAACCGCAGTTCGTACATCTGCACGTGCACACGGATTACAGCCTGCTCGACGGGGCCTGCGAGACCTCCGAGCTGCTGGACGAAGCCTCCCGCCAGAAGATGCCAGCCGTGGCCATCACCGACCACGGCAACCTTTTCGCCGCGGCGCATTTCTTCAACGAAGCAAGCAAGCGCGACGTGAAGCCCATCATCGGATGCGAAGTCTATGTCGCCAAAGGCAGCCGGCACGATCGCGGCGAGAAGGCCAATGGCAACGGCAGTCAGGACAAAACCGAGGCGGAGCCCGGGATGCGTGGCATCAATCATTTGGTGCTTCTCTGCGAATCTCCCGAGGGCTACCACAATTTAATCAAGTTGGTCTCCGCCGGTTTTCTGGAGGGTTTCTATTACAAGCCGCGCATTGACTATGACCTGCTTGCCAAACACAGCAAAGGATTGATTGCCCTCTCCGCGTGCTTGCGCGGAGTGGTCACCGAGGCGGTGGTGGACCAGAAATACGAGCAGGCGCGCGAAAACGCTTACCGGCTGCGCGACATTTTCGGCAAGGGCAACTTCTTTCTCGAAATTCAGGATCAGGGGCTCGACATCGAGCATCGCGTGAACCCCGATCTGGTTCGCCTCTCAAAAGAAACGGGCATTCCGCTGGTTGCGACAAACGATTGCCATTACCTGCGTCACGAAGACGCCCACGCCCAGGAAGTTTTGCTGTGCATACAGACCGGAAAAATGATGGGCGACGCGAACCGCATGAAATTCGCGACCGACCAGTTTTATTTCAAGAGCGCCGCGGAGATGGCCAAGATTTTTGGCGAAATTCCTGACGCGCTGAGCCGCACCGTGGACATCGCAGCCCGCTGTAACGTGAAGATCGAACGCATTCTGAATCCTTTCCCGGAGTTTAAAGTTCCCAGTGGCTATGACTCCGCAAGCTACTTTGAAAAAGTAGTGCGCGAGGGCTTTGCGACGCGCGTTCCACATCTCGACCGGCTGGCAAAAGAAGGCTTTCTGCGCAATTCGCTCGCCGAATACGAGTGCCGCCTGACGTCGGAAATCGAAATGATCAAGAAGATGCGCTACGAAGGCTACTTCCTGATCGTCTGGGATTTCATTCACTACGCGCGCGCCCAAGGTGTCCCCGTAGGCCCGGGACGCGGTTCCGCGGCCGGCAGCCTGGTCAGCTACGCGCTGCGCATCACCGACGTAGACCCGCTCCAGTACAACCTCCTCTTTGAGCGCTTCCTGAACCCCGAGCGCGTGTCCATGCCGGATATCGACATCGATTTCTGCATGCGGCGCCGGGGAGAGCTCATTGACTACGTGACACAGAAGTACGGCCGCGAAAACGTCGCGCAGATCATCACCTTTGGCACGATGGCCGCGAAGGCGGCGGTAAAAGACGTCGGGCGCGCCATGAATATTCCCTACGGCGAGGTGGACCGGCTTGCCAAACTCATCCCGAATACCTTGGGCATCGAACTAAAAGATGCGCTGGAAGAAGCACCGCAACTCAAAGCCGCGGTCAACTCCGATGAGAATTTGAAAGAGCTGATGACCGTGGCGCTTCGGCTGGAGGGATTATCCCGCCACGCGTCCACGCACGCCGCGGGCGTAGTGATTTCGCCACGGCCACTCACAGAAGTCGTGCCGCTTTACAAATCAAACAAAGATGAAATCACGACGCAATATGACATGAACGCGCTCGAGCGCGTCGGCCTGCTGAAGATGGATTTTCTCGGCCTGACGACGCTCACCGTCCTGCACGACACCGTGCGCATGATCGAGCAACACCGCGGTGTGAAAATCGACATTGATAACCTGACGCTGGAAGACGAGGAAACGTACAAGCTCTTCTCCCGCGGCGACACTACGGCTATCTTCCAGTTTGAGTCGCACGGCATGCGCGACATTCTCCGCCGCTACCAGCCCACGCGCATCGAAGACCTTACCGCGCTCAATGCGCTGTACCGTCCCGGCCCGATTCAAGGCGGCATGATCGATGATTTTATCAACCGCAAACACGGCAAGACCAAAGTCGCCTACGAGCTGCCGCAGTTGAAAGACATTCTGGAAGAAACCTACGGCGTCATCCTGTACCAGGAACAGGTGATGCAAATCGCCAACCGCCTCGCGAGTTTTTCGCTTGGCGAAGCAGACATTTTGCGCCGCGCGATGGGCAAGAAAAAGAAGGAAGAAATGGCGGCGCAGCGCGCGAAGTTCATGGCCGGATGCGCGGCAAACAAAATCCCCGAGAAAAAAGCCGAAAAGATTTTCAACTTGATGGAAGAGTTTGCCGGCTACGGCTTCAACAAATCGCACTCCTGCGCCTACGCACTGCTCGCTTATCAAACGGCCTATCTAAAGACCCATTATCCCGTGGAATTCATGGCCGCGCTGCTGACCTCCGAAGCCGGCAACACCGACAAAGTGGTGAAGTACATCAACGAAGCCCGGGGAATGAGCATTTCGATTCTTCCTCCGGACGTAAACGAAAGCGACCTGTACTTCACGCCTGTGGGCGAAGCCATCCGCTTTGGCCTCGCCGCGATCAAGAACGTTGGCGAAAACACGGCCAAGGCCATTCGCGAATCACGCTTGGCACAGGGCGAGTTCAAATCCCTCTACGATTTTTGCGAACGCATCGAATCGCGCTTTCTGAATAAGCGCGTGTTCGAGAGCCTCATCAAATCAGGCGCGCTCGATTCGCTTGGGCCTCGCGAATCGCTGCTCGCCTCGGTGGACGATGCCCTCGCCACGTTGCAGCGTGCTTCGCGGATGCGCGAATCGGGGCAGCACGGATTGTTCATGGCCGCGGCAGCTCCCGCGCCGATTCCGTTTGAACTGCACGAAGCGGAACCTTGGAGTGAAGAAGAGCGCCTGGCGAGCGAGTACGCCATGCTGGGGTTTTATGTTTCCGGGCATCCGCTGGCAAAATACGCATCGCGCCTGGACGATTTCAAAGTAGTATCTCTCGATCAGGTCGAGGGGCAGCGCAACGGGAAAGAGATCACCATCGCGGCGCTGATTGTCGGCAACCGTCCGATGCGCTCGAGAAAAGGAGCTCGCTGGGCCATTTTCACGATTCAAGACATGACGGGAATTCAGGAGCTGCTGGCGTTTCCCGAGAGCTTTGCGCGCTTGGAGCAAATGATGAAACCGGGCCAGCCGCTGCTGATGAAAGTCCGCGTGCAGGTAGAGGAAGCCGGAACTCGGCTTTCCCTGCAGGAGGCGCGGTTGCTCCAGGATATTGCCGACCGCCCGGCCAGCGAGTTTCGCGTGCGTCTGGATTTGCGAAAACTCGATGAGCACGCGGTGGAGCGCCTGACGGAGCTTATGGAGGATTCGCCGGGAAATTGCCCAGTGGTTTTCGAGTTGCGGCGACCTGACGGCTCAGTGTGCGTGATGCGCGCGCAACAGCGCGTGAAGCCTTCGGCAGAATTGGTGGAGGCCATCCGGCAGGTCTGTGGTGATCATGCAGTGGCTTCGGTGAGCGCATGAGAACGAAAGAAAAAGAAAAAGACAAACTGGACAAGCTCGAAAAGCAGCAGAGCGAGCGCCAGAAAGTCATCGAGCATCTTGAGAAAGACGTCGAGGAATTGCGGCGCCTGTCCGATGACGACGATGGCCAGGCGGACATGGAGCTCGAACGCATCCGCCAGCAAGTCGCGGAGCTGCGGCGCGAGTTCTATTCGCATTTGGGAGCGTGGCAGCGCGCGCAAATCGCGCGGCACCAGCAGCGGCCGTACACGCTGGACTACGTAAATCTCATGTTCACCGATTTCATGGAGTTGCACGGAGACCGCGGATACGCCGACGACAAAGCCATCGTTGCCGGCCTTGCAAAATACCACGGGAGGCCTGTGGCCATTGTTGGCCACCAAAAGGGACGCGATACGAAACAGCGGCTCGCGCGCAATTTTGGCCAGCCAAAACCGGAAGGTTACCGGAAAGCCTTGCGGGTGATGCAGCTCGCAGCAAAGTTCGGCCGGCCGGTGCTCAGCTTCGTGGACACGCAGGGCGCGTACCCCGGCATGGACGCGGAAGAGCGCGGGCAGGGCGAGGCGATTGCCAGGAATCTGCGCGAAATAGCGAGGCTGCCCGTGCCGATTATCGTTACGGTGACCGGTGAGGGTGGCTCCGGCGGAGCCCTGGCGATTGCTGTCGGCGACAAAGTGAACATCCTCGAGAACAGCTTCTACTCGGTGATTTCGCCGGAGGGCTGCGCTTCGATTATCTGGCGCGACGCGGCAAAAGCAGAAACAGCGGCCACTGCCATGAAGATTACCGCAAGGGATTTAAAAGACTTGGGAATTGTTGATGAAGTTATTCCGGAGCCAGATGGCAGCGCCCACACGGATCACGAAGCCGCGGCACGTTTGCTCGACGACGTCCTGGACCGGCAGCTCACCGCGCTGTCCCACGAATCCACCCGCGATTTGCTCAGCGCGCGCTATGAGAAGTTCCGCAAGATGGGACAATTCTTCGACCTTGCCGTTTAGTCCGTGCTGCGGCCAGCTTCTCGGTGCCGTGAGTCTCGAAGGGAGGCGCCCGCTCTCTCCCCGCCCTTGCACCGGGCACTTGGCTTTTTGACCCCGTAGCTAATTGGAAACGTCTGCGACGAGTAGCGTTGTACCTTGCCACTGCACGTTCTACTCTTTGGATGCGCTTCACCCAGGCCAGTCGCAGTTAGAAAGAGCTTGTGGCCCCCGGTCAATTCTTGAGGACCTAGCCGGTCCATCTTGACGACCTGGTAGGTCCCACGGAGAACAGGAACCGTCAATGTCGGAGCCCTTCCGTCCCTACGAAAAGCTGGTTGACATCACCATTTCCGGCAGGAAGTTCCAGGTGCCCGAACGCAACTCGCTGCTGCGCTGTTTCCAATTCATCAGCCCGGAAACCATTCCCTACGGCCGCTTCTGCTGGAATCAGGATTGTCAGTATTGCCGGGTGACTTGCCAGCTGCCCGACGACGACGAGCCGCGCGAGATGCTGAGCTGCAAATTCATCGTCATGCCCGGCATGGAGGTCCTCGAAATGAGCCAGGAACTCAAGTGGTGCCTGCGCTCCAAGCTGCCCGCCGACGCCCCCGTCTCGTCCTAGAAGTAGTCTAAAAACCTCTTTCAGCTGTAGGCTCGTCATCTACAACAGTTTGCAGTTGGGCCTGCATCTCTTCTACGATTCCAACGACATGAAGAGGAACGAGATTCTGCGCTGCGACGGATGTGGGCAGATGGGCTCGCCGGAGCACATGGCGCGACGGCTGCGTCGGCTGGAAGGGGCGACCCGCTACCGACCCGTGCACATCGAGACGCTGCTGCTGGGAGGCGTGGCTCCACGCGAGGATGGCGAGTTTCTGTATGCACCGGGCGGGGAATTCCGTGGAGAAGGGGGGAGCCTGCTTCTCGCCGCAGGAATTCCTTTCGCGGAAAAGCCCGCAGACACGGTCCATGCGGAATTTCAAGCTGCGGGACTCTTCTTGACGCACGTGCTCGAATGCCCCCTCGAGAACGGTCCGAATGACGCGCCCAAAGCATCTAACCTCCTGCGCGAACATCTTCCTTTGGTGGCTTCAAGGATCAGGCGTTCGCTCAAACCAAGACGAGTGATATTAGTCACAGAAATGCCCCCCGAGGTCGTGCAGGATATTCTCGCGCTCGATTTAGGCTGTGAAGTGATACTGAACAGTGGAAAGCCTTTTGCATTGACCTCCTCGGTCAAGGAGCGTGAAATCGCGCGGTTTCGGGCCGTACTTGATAGCAGGGCAATGAGATAGAGGCCATTTCCGGCTGTGGTAGAATCAAATTTCAATCGGCCAGACTTTTCTTTGGCTCGTGAGTCTTTGGCCTGGGGGGCTCTGGCGCGCGGGCCTTGGCGGGAAACCAAAATGAAGAAACAAGCCAAATTCGGCATCGGGATCGGCATTATCGTAGTGGCGCTGGGGTTCCTTGCCTGGCTCGGATACGGTGAGAGCAAAACGTATTATCACACCATCGCCGAGTTGCAGAACTTAAACAGCTCGGCGCGAGCGCAACGGATGCGCGTCGGCGGGACCGTGGCGGTAGGGAGTATTCGGCGAATGCCGGGGCGCGTTGACTTTGTGCTGGAAGGCGAGGGCAAAGCTCTGCCGGTAAGCTACGCGGGAAGCGATCCGCTGCCCGACACTTTTGTGGATAAATCGCAAGCACTGGTGGAGGGCCACCTTGGCCCCGATGGCCGGTTTGTGGCCGAGCACGTCCAGGCGAAATGCGCGTCCAAGTATGAGGCGGCTCCCGGAGGAGACACGAAGGGCGCCGCGGGTAGCGCCACGCAGCCAAGCAGTAGGTAAGACCTGGGTGACCAGGGGAGAGGCGGGGTCGCTGTGGATGTATTTGGTTCCTTTGCACTCCTGCTAGCGTTCGTGTGCGCTGCGTATGCCTTTCTAGGAGGCATCGCCGCAATCCGCACACGACATCCGCTGTTGATCAAAAGCGCGCGCCAGGCGGGGATGGCCACCTGCGGCTTGATTTTCCTTGCGACCTTCAGCCTCGAATACCTGTTCTTCACCGACAACTTTTCCGTTGCCTATGTGGTTTCGCACAGCAATCGCGATCTTTCCACGTTTTACAAGATTGCAGCGCTCTGGTCCGGGATGGAAGGCTCGCTGCTGTTTTGGAGCTTCTTGCTGGCCATTTACGTTCTCTCCGTTTTGATTACCTATCGGAACAAGAATGGCGAGTTGATGCCGTATGTCGGTGTGGTGATGGCCGGCGTGCAGCTCTTTTTTCTGACGCTGAGCAATTTTGTGGAGAGCCCCTTCAAGGCACTGGCCGCAGCCGGCCCGGATGGAGTGATGAGCTTCATCACGCGGCAGGACGGCAATGGTCTGAATGCGCTCTTGCAATATCCGGAGATGGTGATTCATCCGCCGAACTTGTATTCCGGCTACACCGGATTTACGATTCCGTTCGCGTTTGCGCTGGGGGCGCTGCTGGCGCGGTATCCCGGTGAGAAGTGGATTCACCTGACGCGCAAGTGGACGATGATTGCGTGGATGTTCCAGTCGGCGGGAATCCTGCTGGGAGCGCACTGGGCCTACGCGGTGCTGGGCTGGGGAGGCTATTGGGGCTGGGATCCGGTCGAGAATGCTTCGCTCCTGCCGTGGCTGACGGGCACGGCGTTTCTGCATTCGGTGATGATGCAGGAAAAGCGCGGCATGATGAAAGTGTGGAACGTGTGGCTGGTGTTCACCACGTTCTTGCTGTGCATTCTCGGCACCTTCCTGACGCGCAGCGGCGTCGTCAGCTCCGTGCATGCGTTCGCTCAGTCCAACATCGGGCCGTGGTTCGTGGCATTCATGGGAATTACGCTGGCGATTTGTTTGGGCGCGTATTTGAAGAATCGGGATTACCTGGCAAGCGAAAATCATTTGGATTCGATGATTTCGCGCGAGTCGAGCTTCCTGTTTAACAATTTGCTTTTCCTGGTGGCGTGCATCGCGGTGCTTTCCGGCACGCTTTTCCCCGTTTTCTCGGAGTGGTTCACAGGGAATCGCATCAGCGTGGGCGCGCCTTACTTTAATCGCGTGAATATTCCCATTGGGCTGCTGATTCTATTCTTGACCGGAGTCGGCCCATTGCTGGCGTGGAGGAAAACTTCAGCAGAAAGCCTAAAGCGGAATTTTGGATGGCCAGTGCTGACTGGCGTGGCCGTTGGCGCAGTGGCTTTCGCCCTTGGGTTCCGCGTATTCTTCTCGGTGGTCTGCCTGAGTTTGTGCGTTTTCGTCGCGGCCACGATTTTGCTGGAATTCTACCGAGGCGCGAGAGTGATTCGTGCCCGCTCGGGCGCTTCCTATCCTGCTTGTGCGATTGATTTGACGATGCGCAACACGCGCCGCTATGGCGGTTACATTATTCACATGGGAATGGTGTTTGTGTTCATCGGGCTGGCCGGAGCTGCCTTCAACCGCGATGTACAAAAAAGCATGCAAGTAGGGCAAACCCTGCAGATCGGCCCTTATACGCTAATGCTGCAAGGCGCGGACACCAAGCCGGAACAGAACTACACAGCGCAGCGCATGCTGGTGGAAGCGCTGCACGATAACAAACCGATCATGATGCTGTTCCCAGAGAAGCGGCGTTTCGCGGGGAACAACCAGGAAAACGGCACAATGGTGGCCATCTATTCGACGTGGAAGGAAGACCTGTACGTGGTGTTTGCGGGAATCGATCCGGAAACAAAAGAGCCGGTGATTCACGCTTTCCTGAATCCGCTGGTGAAGTGGATTTGGTTTGGCGGGGTTGTAGTCGTGTTTGGCACGATCGTAGCGCTGCTGCCGAATCGGCGCTCGGTTCTAGTGCTCGCGCCCTCACAACAGCCTTCGGCGGTCGAACCGCTACCGCCTGCGCTCACTTCGTCGGTAGCTTTGCGAGAGGGGCATGACTAAAGGCCGCACACTCATTGCAACCATCGCTTTGTTGGGGATGGCCACGTTGCCCTTGATTGTTCCCGTGAGGGCACAACAGTTCTCAGATCGCACTAGGAAGATCGGCTCTCAGCTCAACTGCAAGTGCGGTTCGTGCAGCATGACGGCGGCGGGCTGTTCGCACCCCGGGGGCGAGTTTTCGGGTCCGTGCCCAACGGCGAAAGCGATGTTGCTGGAAGCGGATCAGCACATCGCCAGAGGCGAAACCGACAACCAGATTATGCAAGCGTTCGTGCAAGAATTTGGAACCACCGTGTACGCGGAGCCGCCCAAATCGGGATTCAGCCTAGTGGCGTGGGTGATGCCGACAGCTTATCTTGTGCTCGGCACATTGCTTGTGATTTTTGTGATTTCGCGGTGGCTGAAGAAAAACGCTTCGGAAACTCCCGCCAGTAGCGCCCACGCGACCGCCGTTTCGCCGGAACTTCTCGAACGCGCCAGGAAATTGGCCGAGCAGGAGACGGGGGAATGATGGCGGCGCTGATTCCTCTGCTTGTCATCCTGCCGAGCGATTCGGGTGATTGGGCCGTGCTTGGCGCATGCCTGATGCTGGCGGTAGCTGTAGCGCTGTTCGTCTTTTACATTCAGCCCGATGCATCGGACCTGGCGCCGCACCGAACCAAGCTCGACCAGTTGCTCGAGCGGCGCGACACGATTTATGACAATTTGCGGGACTTGCGGTTCGAATACCGCTCCGGAAAATATTCGGACGGAGATTTTGAGGCGATGAAAGCGGCCCTCGAAAACGAAGCAGCGCTCGTACTCGCCGAAATCGATCAAGTGACGGAATCGCAAGCGCGGCGGCCACGAGGCGCGCGTCCGGCCGACCGGAGCGCGCAATGAACAGAAGTGGCGAGTGGCGAGCGACGAGTGGCGGGAAAGAGGTTCGTCATGTCTCGCTGGTGCTGCTTTTTGGCCTGGTAGTTATGCCCCTTTCGGCGCGGGCGGGCACGGTGCGCGGAACGGTGAAGAATGGCACGACGGGGCAGCTTGCTGCGGGCGTGGAACTCACGCTTGTCGCGCCGCTCGGCGGCATGCAAGAAGTGGCGCACGCAAAGAGCAGCGCGCAAGGTGAATTCACTTTCGATCATCCGAATCTTGGCACGCAGCCGATGCTGGTGCGCGCGACGTATCATGGCATCCACTTCAACACCATGGCGCCCCCGGGCACTAGCACTTTGCAGGTGGATATTTTCGAGGCGTCCAACGATCCGAAGACGATTGACGTGCCATCGCATTTCGTGGTGTTTCAGCCCAACGGCGACATTTTGAAGGTCGCCGAGGAATACCAGATCGAGAACAAGTCGCAGCCGCCCTACGCCTATTTCCGCACCGATGGAAGTTTTGACTTCGCACTGCCCGAAAAAGGTGAACTGCAGGGAGTGCAGGCTGCCGGGCCGTCAGGAATGCCGCTGACGCAGCTTCCCATCGATAAGAAGAACAACCATTATTCGATCGCGTTCGCATTTCGTCCCGGCGATAGCACGGTTCGGTATTCCTACGAGCTGCCGTATCTAAACAACGCGGCAGCAGTGAAAATTCCGACGGTTTATCCTGGCGGGCGGGTCGTGTTCGTGGTTCCGCCTGGCTTGCAAGTCAGCGGCGCTGGACTTTCGGCGGCAGGCCAGGAGCAGGGAATGAATCTGTTCTTGCGGCAGGATGTACCTCCGGGCGCTCTGGTGGCCGTGAATGTTTCCGGTACGGCTTCTGGGAATGCAAGCGCAGGAGTAGAAAGAGCACCGCAAGGCCGGGAGGCACAAGAAGCCGGTGCCGAATCCGGAGGCCCACCCATTCAAGCGGTTCCAGGGCGTCTCGGGGATTGGAAAATGTTATTGGGTTTAAGCGGTGTGCTGGCGATCTTTTTTGCGGGATTCGCCTACCTGCTCTCGCGCAAGCAAGTAGCGGCGGTTGGCGGAGCGGAAGTTCCAGGCACGGCTATCCCCGACGGAAAGGCCAAGAGGCCCAAGAGGCAGGCGCCAGTGGCCGGGCAATCCGGGCCTAACGGAGCCGCCACCATGTCGGACGTGGACGCGGCGATTGGCACGAGCCTCGATGCGCTGAAGGAGAGCCTGTTCCGGCTCGAGCTACGGCACCAAGCGGGCACCATCACGGAGGAAGAGTATTCCCGGGAACGGGCCAAGGCGGAAAAGGTCCTGCGCGAGCTGGTGCGGGGATAAGCAGCCCGGGGACTTGTCGTGTCAGGGGCAGGGGTACCCTACCCCCAGCAATTCATATGAATATCAAAATAAAGGGCTTACTAGATTTGATTCTTGTAAGTGTATGAAAACAAAGGAGGGCACTAGCGGGCATCAAGGGGGGTGGCGACACCTGCCTATCTATGAGGTTGCCCGGTGAAAGCGTCTCGATTTATCCCCACCGGAATCCGCTTTGAGAACATAGAAAAACGGTACGGCAGCCTTTACGCGTTGCGCCGGGTATCCTTGGAGGTTGCTCCAGGGGAATGCGTGGCCTTTGCCGGAAGAAACGGTTCAGGCAAGACGACACTTTTGCGGATTGCGGCGACCTTGGTTCGTCCAACGGCCGGGAAGATGAACTTCGTAACCTCCGGTGGTGAAGCAACCGATTCGTCGGTGCGAAGCGGATTCGTGGCGCATGCCACGATGGTTTACGACGAATTGACCGCGGAAGAAAATCTTTTGATGTTCGCGAAGCTGCAGGGAATTGCGGAGGCGAGCGCTCGTACGGCGACGTTGCTGGAAGAAGTCGGACTTTCGCAGCGGCGCGATTCTCTGGTTCGGACTTTTTCGCGGGGAATGCGGCAGCGTGTGGCGATAGCGCGCGCGGTGCTGAACGATCCATCGGTGCTGCTACTCGACGAACCCGCTACCGGACTTGATCCGGAAGGACTTACCTGGCTGGCGAGCACGCTGCGCTGGATGCGAGAGGCGGGGCGCACGATCCTGATGAGCGTGCACGGCGAGTCGGAAATTTCTACCCTGGCGACGCGCGCGGTGCGGCTGGACGCAGGCTTGGTGGTGGCTGATACGCGTGCCGGCTCGGAGATGCACGCCATTCTCACGTTTGCCGGCACCTGAATGGCACTGCTTGCCGACACGACGGTGCTGCTGGGCAAGGAACTCCGCACGGAATTCCGTTCGCGGGAGCTTCTGACCACGACCGTGGTGTTCATTTTAGTGGTCGTAGTGCTTTTTAGTTTCACCTTTGATCCCAGCGTCGGAGAATCGCGGCGGTTTGGCCCGGGTCTTTTGTGGCTTTCGTTTTTGTTTGCGGCATCGCTGATGTTGCAGCCGTGTTTCCTGCGGGAGCAGAATAACGACACGCTGAGTGCGCTGCGGCTGTCGGTGGACGATCCGTTTTCGATTTTTCTGGCGAAGCTTGGCGCGAACACGCTGTTTCTTCTGATGACGGAAGTTTTGATGCTGCCGATTTTCGCGATTCTTTATAATGTGCACATCCTGGCGGTTTTTCCGCAGCTTGTGCTCGTTTTGTTTCTTGGCAGCCTGGGCGTGGCGATTCCGGGAACGGCTTTTTCCGCGATCTCAGCGCAGGCGCGCATGCGCGAGCTAATGTTGCCGCTGCTGCTGTTGCCGCTGCTTACGCCGGTTTTGATTGCCAGCACGGAGGCCACCGGTGGACTTTTGGCGGAGAATCCGGGACTGCGAATCGACTGGTTGGGGTTTCTGGCGGGGTTCGACGTGGTTTTTTTGACGGCGCTGTGGCTTTTCGGCGAATATTTGTTGGAGGAATAGTGCGCATGCGCAGGCGCAAGAGCGGAGCGAACGGCCCCGTAACGCCGCCTGGGGCGCAAAGAACGCGCCTCAGAAGGCCGGCCCTACAAAGAAGACCGCGTTGTGGTGGGGAGGAATGATGACGAAGAGCATCGTCAGCGCCACAGTCTTGTTTGTTCTGATTGCGGCGACGGCGTATGTCGCGTTTTATTACGCGCCGATTGAGAAGTCCATGGGGATCATTCAAAAAATCTGGTATCTGCATGTTTCCTGCGCTTTTAGCTCGTTTGTGGCGTTTGGTATCTGTTTTTATGCGAATCTGCGGTACGTTTTCACTCGAGAGACGAAAGCGGATTGGCTTGGAGTATCGGCCGCAGAAGTGGGGCTGGCATTCATTCTGGTGGTGCTCGTCAGCGGGCCGATTTGGGCGCATCCGGTGTGGGGAATCTGGTGGACGTGGGATGCACGTTTGACCCTCACGTTCGTGCTGGCGTTGCTGTACATGTCTTACTTGCTCTTGCGGTCGATGATCGAAGAGCCGGACAAGCGGGCGCTGTTCAGTGCGCTGTTTGGGATCTTTGCGTTCCTTGATGTGCCCCTCGTGTATTTCTCAATTCGTTGGTGGCGGACGCAGCATCCGCAGCCGGTGATTCTGGGCGGATCTGGCTCGGGGCTTGATCCACGGATGCGCGTTTCTTATTTGTTGATGTGGGGCGCGTTGACGGGGCTGCTGATTCTGCTTTTGAGCGCGCGGTACCGGCTGGAAGCGCTGCGCGCCAGCGTCGACGATTTGCGAAGGGAGGCGGAGGTTCGATGAAAAACCTGGACAGCGTGCTTGCGGCCTATCTCGCGGGCTGGGCGATTTTCTTTGTGTATTACATTTCCGTCTCGCAGCGCATGAGCGCGCTGCGCGAAGAGGTGGAGAGGCTGAAGGCGTCGCTGAGCAAGGGAAAAACGTAAGACCAGTTCTAAGGAATAAGTTGCAGTGTCCAAGTAAAGGGGGATAAATTTGCAGCGGAGGTTCGTACCGCTCCAAAGATTCCGCATCCTCCTTTCCCTTTCTACATCAAAACCATGAACAACAGCGGTCCCATCGACGGCCAAGGGGATTCAAGCAAATAGTATGGCAGGGAAGAAGCGTGTCGGGATTGTATTGTTCCAGCTTGGCGGGCCGGACTCGCTGGGGGCCGTCGAGCCGTTTCTGCTGAACCTTTTTCTGGATCCCGACATTATTCCGTTGGGGCCGCTGGGGATATTGCGGCGGCCGATCGCTAAATGGATTTCGTCGCGGCGCGCGCCTCACGTGGCGGAGAAGTACGCGGAGATTGGCGGACGCTCGCCGATCGGGACGCTGACGGAGCGGCAGCGCACACGGCTGAGGGAGGCTTTGGCCCCTTACATCGATCCGTTCATCGTCACCGCGATGAGATATTGGAAGCCGTTAGCGAGCGACGCGGTGGATGCTCTGCGAAAGGCCGGTCCGCTGGATGAAATCGTATTGCTCCCGCTGTATCCGCACTATTCGTACGCGACCACGCTGAGTAGCATGAAAGAATGGCGGCGGGTCTATGGAGAGCCGGACGGCGGCACGCCAGTACACATGATTGACCATTTTTACGATCATCCGAATTATATTCGAGCGCTGGTGCAACGGATTGGCTCGATGCTGCGGCAGTTTGCCGATAGCGCGAAGATTCATTTGGTTTTCAGCGCGCATGGGCTGCCGATGAGTTTGGTCCACAAGGGCGATCCGTATCCCGAACAGATTGGAAAGACCGTGCGGATGGTGTGCGAGCTGGGCGCGAGGGAATATAGCGGCTGGCCGAAGACGCATTTGCTTTGCTATCAAAGCCGCGTCGGACCATCGAAGTGGCTGCAGCCGCCGTTGACGGAAACGATCGAGCGGCTAGGGCAGGAAGGCGTGACGGAAATACTGGTGGCGCCCATTTCGTTTGTGACCGAACATATTGAGACGCTGCATGAGATCAACATCGAGGCGCGCGAAGACGCGAAGAGAGCGGGCGTCGAGAAGTTCCGCATGATGCCCGCGGTGGGAGATTCGCCTTTGTTTATTGCCGCGCTCAAAGATTTGGTGTTGCTGTCCGCGGGGATTGAAGAGCGGCCGTCGCTTGCGCCGCAAGCAGCCGCGCAAATGGGCGGCGGGTCAGTTTGACGTCTCGGTGCCCTCATCGTTTGGAAGATCAGCCGCGGTGGTCACTTGCCGCGGGTTAAGCACCTCTCGGGCCTCGGCCGCGTCTTCTTCACGCACCAGGACTTTGAAACCGAACCCGCTCCACGCCAAATGGTCGCGCATGCCGCCGGCTCTGTCGGACTGAATTGTGGAGTCGATACCGGCGGACTCGAGGGCACTCTTGGCAAGGTCGGCATCGACTTGCGAGGCGAAACGTTCAACGACGACGAGTTTAATGCGATCCATGAGGACATTGTACGCCTCCTGACTTCTGCCCGAGTTGTACAGCGGTGATCGCCAACAGGTCCGCGGCGAGCCATGGCTAAGCATGCCAACTCGCAGCAAATAATTTGCCTACGCCCGGGCCAGGCGGGCATCTAACGTGGTGCGGTGAACTCTGCGGAAAAGCTGCGATTTCGCAAAATCGCCGGGACTCAAGGTATAATCCGCGGTTGTCCGTTGGAATGGCATCTAGCTAGAGTCAATGACAGCTCCTTACCATGCGGGTGTGCACCGATTTGCCGTTTTCACGGTTCTCTGGACGATCCTGCTTTTTGTCGCGGGGGCGCTGGTGACGTCGAAAGAGGCGGCGCTTTCCGTGACGGACTGGCCGAAATCGCACGGATCGTGGGTGCCACCGCTCCGTTCGCTGCAAGGCGGGGACTTTTTTGAGTTTTCGCACCGGTTTGTCGCCGTCGGATTGGGAATTTTTACGTTGCTGCTGGCGGTTTTGCTTTTGGTGAAAGAAAGCCGGGTATGGCTGCGCTGGCTGGGCGCGATTGCCGTGCTTGGAGTTGTGGTCCAAGCGGTGCTGGGCGGGCAGGTTGTCATTCGTTTGCTCCATTACTGGCTGCCGGTGATTCACGCGTGCTTCGCGCAGATTGTTTTTGCGGCAGTTCTGGGAATTGCGGTGTTTACGAGCAAATGGTGGGTTTCTGAGCGGCCGCAACTGGAAGATAAAGGCTCGCCGTCCATCCATTTGGTGGCGACGCTGAATGCGGCCGTGATTTATCTGCAAGTGATTCTTGGCGCGGGATTCCGGCATAAGGATATTCCCATCTGGCCGCACGCGGTTGGAGCGTTGCTGGTTCTTGGGACGGTCACCTGGACGGCGGTTGCGCTGCGGAAGCGGTTTGGAGCTTCGCGGGAGCTCGGCAGGGCGCGCGTCCTGTTGCATTCGATTTTTGGCACACAATTTTTGCTGGGGCTCCTGGCGTACTGGTCGCGGCTGACGACGGCGGACGCCCCGCAGCCTATGCCCGTGATGGTGACGTTCACGGTGATACATACGGTGGTCGGCGCGATTTTGTTTGCGTTTTCGGTTTTGGTGGTTCTGATGTGCTACCGGTTGGTGCCGCGCAGGGGGGAAGTGGCGGCTACGGCGCCGCAGGTGACGGCGGGATGAGCACCGTTCGCGGCGTCGATCTGACCATGGCGTCGCGCGCGAGTGCGTACATTGCGCTGACCAAGCCGGACGTGTCGTTTCTCGTGTTGATGACCACGGCGGCCGGATATTACATGGGCGCGCGGGGGCCGGTAAGCTGGCTGCATATGAGCCATGTGATCATCGGGACGCTGCTGATCGCCGGAGGAACGGCGGCGCTGAATCATTACCTGGAGCGCGAATCGGACCGCTACATGCGGCGGACGGCTTCGCGGCCGCTGCCGAGCGGCGTGTTGCGGCCCGGGCGAGCGCTGGCGTTCGGCGTGACGCTGGCGATTGCGGGTGCCGTGGATTTGTATTTTGCTGCTGGCGCGCTCGCTTCGGGGCTTGGCGTTTTGACCTGCCTGAGCTATTTGTTGGCGTACACGCCATTGAAGAAGCGGACGGTGTGGGCGACGTTTGTCGGCGCGTTTCCGGGGGCGATTCCGCCGATGATTGGCTGGGTGGCGGCTACGGGTTCGCTGGATCGCGGAGCGTGGCTGTTATTTGGCATTTTGTTTTTGTGGCAATTCCCCCACTTTTACGCGATTTCGTGGATGTATCGCGAAGATTATGCGCGCGCAGGGATTATGATGTTACCGGTGGTGGACCGCGAGGGGACGCGGACGTTCCGGCAAATCATTCTTTATGCAGCGGCGCTGGTCGGAGTAAGTTTGCTGCCGGCGGTGCTTGGTTTGGCCGGCATCGTTTACTTCTTCGGGGCACTGGTGGTGTGCACTGCGCTGCTTCAAGTTTGCCTGTGGGCCGCGAGCAATAAAACGAATGTGCGCGCGAAGTGGCTGATGCACGCGACGGTTTTGCATATTCCGCTCCTGCTGGGATTGATGGCTTACGATAAGTTGCCTCGCTAATCCAGAGCGACTCGTGACTGGTGACTCGTGACTCGTGGAAGACGGCCTACGCGGACGCTAGCGAGATCATGATTTCCAATGCTGCGCTGAATGCGTGCCTGAACGGGCTTAGCGCGATTCTGCTGGCGTGCGGCTATGCGGCGATACGCGCAGGCAAGAAGAACGTACATAAAGGGTTCATGTTGTCCGCGTTTGGGGCCTCCACGCTGTTTCTCATTTCCTACGTAATCCATCACCTTCGCGAGAAGAAATTGGTGCTGTTTCAGGGGCAAGGGTGGATCCGGCCGGTGTACTTCGCGCTGCTGACTTCACATACGATTCTGGCGCTGCTGATTGTGCCGTTGATTCTTGTGACGCTGCGGCGGGCGTGGTTAGAGCGGTTTGATAAACACCGATTGATTGCGCGATGGACGCTGCCGTTGTGGTTCTATGTGTCGGTCACCGGAGTGGTCATCTATTTTATGGTGTACCAGGTTTATGCGCCGAAGTGACGTATCGACGGCTCCCAAATGAGGAGCGCTCTACCAAATCCTCCGAACCGGCATAAGAGGATGACAATCGAGCAGAGGCAATCAGTACCCGGGAGGCTCATGCAGCCCTGATCAGAGACTTACGCCAAGAACTGCTCAATGCCCCAAGTCCTGGGAAGACAAAACCTTTCTATGTTCCTCGCAGCACTGGCAGCATGGATGAGGATATAGACGGCTTCTATTTTAAACAAAGGCTGGCTGTGCCCGCAGAATCCAGAGTGGAAGACGTTTGCCCATATGCCGATAGCCGCGACGGACGACACCCGCCCTCGATTTGTACAGATGAAATTGTTCAGAATTGGTTGTTGTCCTGGCGGAAGCCGGGGGGAACGAGGGCGCCGGTTTGCGGGGAGCGGACGGCCTGGCGCGTGCCGGCCTTGGGGAAAACGATGTGCCAGAAGTCGGTGTTGGGCGAGGTGAAGGTGATACCGACGAACCGGCGTTCGCGCTTTTCGCGTAGAGAAGTGACGTGGCACTCGGCGGACTCGGCGGTGTTCTCATTGAAGATGCGGATGCTTTGGCCGGGGATCAGGGGCGTATCCATGAGGAGTAGGGCGCCGTGGGCGCTGACGACGTAAGTAGAGGCTTGCAAATCAATGGTTTCGCCTTCGGGGAGGCGGCAGCGTACCTTTACGGGAATTTGCAGCGGGAGGCGGACAGTTCTGCGACGTTCCGGGTAACGGGCTCTCTGCATAAAAGATGCCTTTGGAAGGGACTCTCCCCAGCCTGGTGCGGAATGGTGCCACGAAAAGCGACCAAAAGGCAAGAAAAATAAAGATTTGATAGTACTAAAACGACTTACACCCATTTTGCGGATCACAGCCTCGTCAGGCGCCGGGTTGGGAACCCTGCCGGGCCTTGGCACTGCTCCCGGCTGCGCCCCAACAACGAGTTGCTTCGCAAATGACCAAAGACCGAGTAGGCGCGGATGCCTAGACGCAGCCAAATTTTAAGAGCAACCGCACTTGAGTCTACCTTGGGTTGATGGCAGCCAGTGCATCAATAACGGCGTTTGCGAATTGCTCCGTACCAGCCTTTCCGCCAACGTCCTTGGTCGTGTGGATGCCCTCGCGGTAGGTCTTCAGGAGGGCAGCGTCAATCCTTTGCGCAGCTGCGCGTTCTCCCAAATGATCCAGCATCAATAAGCCGCTCATTAGCAGGGCCGTCGGGTTGGCGAGGCCTTTTCCGGCGATGTCGGGGGCTGTGCCGTGTACGGCTTCAAACATGGCCGAATTGTCGCCGATATTGGCGCTAGGAACGACGCCGAGGCCGCCAACAAGGCCAGCCGCGAGGTCGCTCATGACGTCGCCGTAGAGATTGGGCAGCAGAAGCATGTCAAATTGAAGAGGATCCATGACAATCTGCATGCAGGCGTTGTCGACGATGAGTTCTTGGTACTGAATTTCGGGGAATTGCGCGGCGACGGTGCGGACGGAGCGAAGGAAAAGGCCGTCGGACAGCTTCATGATGTTGGCTTTGTGGATGGCGTGAATTTTCCTGCGGCCGTGACGGCGCGCGTAATCAAAGGCAAAGCGGGCGATGCGGGTGGAAGCTTTTTCGGTAATGATTTTCAGGCTTTCTACAACTCCGGGGACGACTTCGTGCTCGAGACCGGAGTACAAATCCTCGGTGTTTTCGCGGACTAGAATCAGGTCCACGTTTTCGAAGTGGGATTTGATGCCGGGGACGTTTTTCACAGGACGCAGATTGGCGTAAAGATCGAGCGATTTGCGAAGGGCCACGTTGACGCTGGGAGCGCCTCCTGCGATGGCCGTGGCCATGGGCCCTTTCAGGGCCACGCGGTTGCGGCGGACGGACTCGATGGCGGCTTGATTGACGCGCTGGCCCTGGTCGGAGGACTCATCGGCCCGGCCTGCGATTTCTTCCCATTCGATCTGCACGCCCGCAGCTTCGAGAATGCGGCGCGTCGCGTTGGCGACTTCGGGACCGATGCCTTCACCGGGGATGAGCGTAACTTTGTGTTTCATGGCGGCATCTCATTGTAAGCGAAGCGTTTGCGGATGGGGAAACGGTAGCGGCGTTGAATGTTTCCGGCCAGCAACACAATCGGTCGACGTGGGGTGCCGCGATTGCAACGTTTTGCTATAATGTAAGGATGTTAAGCGTCGCGGCAGTGCCCGTGGCGCGGAGGCCAAAACAACTATGATTCATTTGACGCCGGTTGCGAGTTCCAAAGTGAAGGAAATCATGAACATGCAGAGCCCAGTGCCGGCTGCCCTGCGCGTGGCGGTGGTAGGCGGGGGATGTTCGGGATTTCAATATCACATGGCGTTCGAGAACAACACGACCGAAGCAGACCAGATCTTCGAGTTTGACGGCTTGAAGGTGGCCGTGGACCAAATGAGCTCGATGTACCTCGATGGGATCGAGATTGACTATATCGAGACTCTCGAAGGCGCCGGATTCAAGTTCAATAATCCCAACGTGAAAAGCACCTGCGGCTGCGGGAGCTCGTTCAGCGTATAGTTTGTTGGCGCAAGGAAAGCGCGGCACTTTTGTAAGTTTCTAGGCTCCTGAACGACAATGTTCAGGAGCCCTTTTTTTATGCCCTCAAGTCCATCCGCATGGGATGCCAAGCATTGTCTAGCGGCGAACGAAGCCGCTGAGGCGCCTGCCGGTATTCTCACCGAGTTATGGCCGCTGCTGCCTGCGGGAGCAGCGTTGGATCTGGCGTGCGGCAGGGGAAGAAACGCGCTGTTCCTGGCGGAGCACCGACGACACGTAACGGCAGTGGATTGTTCCCGGGCCGCCCTCGATATTTTGGAGGCACGCGCAAGGTCTTTGAAGGTTCCGGTGCGGCGAGTTTCGCGGGTCGATGAAGCGAAGCCGCTGCGGCGGGCCGGAATTGATTTGCTACAAGCGGACCTGGAAGCGGTCACGCTCTCGGCGAATCGCTATTCGGTCATTGTTTGTGTTCGCTACTTGCAGCGATCGCTGTTTGGGCAGATTTGTCGAGCTTTGCGTCCCGGAGGCATGCTGCTGTTTGAGACCTACACGAAAGCACAGCTTGATTTCAGCGGTGGCCCGCGAGATCCGGCGCACCTTCTCAACTCCGGTGAACTCAGGAGGGCGTTTCCGGAATTGGAGGTGGTCTTTTACCGTGAATTGTGCGCGGAGTTGGGAATTGCCAGCCTTGCGGCGCGGAAGCCGCAAGGGCATAACGACCATCATACCGATTAGCAATTCATGCGATCCTACACATGGAACTCAAAAACAGGTCCCTCCACGGCAGGCTGCGCCGGAGCGCGCCCCACGGGTCGGGATGACAATTTGGGAGTACGATGTCTATCCGCTCAGGTTTGCAATCTTGGGTAACAGTTCGTATTCTTTTATTCGAGCATGAAGATAGCTCTCGCTCAGTTCAATCCCACCGTAGGCGATTTTGCAGGGAATACGGCTCGCATCTTGAGCTTAGCGGCGCAAGCGCAGGAGCGCGGCGCCGGCCTGGCCGTATTTACCGAGCTTTGCCTATGCGGGTACCCGCCACAAGATCTCCTAGAACGCCCCGCATTTATCGAACGGAACCATAGGGAATTGAAGAAGCTCGCGTCGAAAATCGCGCTGCCTGCGGTTATTGGTTACGCGGGACGCGTGAAAAATGGGACAGGGAAGTCCATCGGCAACAAAGCGGCGCTGATTTGCGACGGACGCGTGGTTTTCGAACAAAGCAAAATGCTCTTGCCGACCTATGACGTGTTCGACGAATCGCGTTACTTTCAGCCAGCGGATCGCCAATATGTGTTTGGCTTGCACGGCGAACAGCTTGGTATCACCATCTGCGAAGACGTTTGGAACGATGAGAATTTCTGGGCCAAGCAACTCTACGACCGCGATCCCGTTAACGAAATTGTGCGGCAGGGAACTACGGTGTTGCTGAACATCTCGGCTTCTCCTTACACGCTGGACAAGCGCGCTTTGCGTTTTGAAATGCTGCGTTCCATCGCCCTGAACCACAAACTGCCGGTGGTTTATGTGAATCAGTTCGGGGGGAACGACAGCCTGATTTTCGACGGAGCAAGCATCGCATTGACCGCGGACGGAAAGGTGGCGGCGCAGGCTAAGGCCTTTGAAGAAGACTTAGTGCTTTTTGATACCGCGACGGGGAAGGGCGAAATCCACGACCAGCCGCAAGAAGAGATTGCTTACGCTTGCTGCGCGCTGGTTACCGGGACGCGCGACTATGTTCGGAAATGCGGCTTTGCTAAGGTTCTGGTTGGCTTGAGCGGCGGCATTGATTCCGCGGTGGTGGCGGGCATTGCCGTGGACGCGCTAGGACCTGAAAATGTGCTGGGCGTGTCGATGCCGGGGCCGTTCTCGTCTGAGGGAAGCAAGGCAGACGCGCAGGCGCTGGCCAAGAATCTTGGAATTCAGTTCCACACTTTGCCGATTACGGAAGTATTTGAAACCTATAAAGGGGCCTTGGCGCCGGCTTTCGGGAACAGGCCGATGGATGTGACGGAGGAAAACCTGCAAGCACGCATCCGCGGGAATTATTTGATGGCGCTGTCGAATAAATTTGGATCGATGGTGCTGAGCACAGGGAACAAGTCGGAGAATGCGGTTGGCTATTGCACGCTTTATGGGGACATGGCCGGAGGGTTGGCGGTGATTTCCGACGTGCCGAAACTGATGGTTTACGAGTTGGCGCGCTGGATTAACCGCAAAAGGGAAGTGATCCCCTGCTCGACGATCGAAAAGCCTCCATCGGCGGAACTGCGGCCGAACCAGAAAGATGAAGACAGCCTGCCTCCCTATGATGTGCTGGACCGCATCCTCAAAGCCTATATTGAGGACTTGCGCAGCCCGCACGAAATTGCGGACCATTACGGCTTCGATTTGAAGCTCGTTCAGGACATTGCCCTGCGCGTGGACCGCAACGAGTACAAGCGCAAGCAGGCCGCTCCCGGGCTGAAGATTACGTCGCGGGCGTTTGGGTTTGGGCGGCCGTTCCCGATTGCACAGAAGTTTATTCCTTAACAGAAGTGAAGAGCTAAACGATGAAAAGTTGAAGCGCAAAAAGAAGGACGAGAGGGCTTCAATATTCAATAATAAGTCTATCGAGATGAGGTCACTTGTGAAAACATCTGCACCGCTCAGCCTACTTTTGGTTTTGGCCGGGGCTCTATTCGCGCCTGCCGGCGCGACCCAGCAGACTAGCGGCGGAACAGCCGCTCCGTTGCAGGCCCAGAAGAACATCGAGGCGTACCTGCGGAATCTATATGCCTTAGGGCCGGAGGTGAAGCTCCTGGTTGGGCCACTGAAGGAGTCGCCGGTCGGAGGAATGCTCGAGACCAATATCGAGTTGACTAAAGGTGAAGAGAAAGAGAACGTTAAATTCTATGTCAGCAAGGATGGACGATTTCTCTTCCACGGCGAGCTTTCGGATATGACCAAGGACCCCCTGGCCGAAAACCTAGCCCAAATTCGCATGACCGACGCGCCAGCCCTTGGGGATCCCAAGGCCCCCGTCACCATTGTGGAATACTCGGACTTTGAGTGTCCCGTCTGCCGGAAATTGCACGACACACTCCGAAGCATCCTCCCCAACTATGCCGGCAAGCTGCGGGTGATCTTTAAGGACTTTCCCCTCGAGCAGCTCCACCCTTGGGCACGAACAGCTGCCATCGCAGGCAGGTGCGCCTACCAGCAGAAGCCGGAAGCCTTCTGGAAGGTTTACGACCTGATCTACGACAATCAGGAGATCATATCCGCTGCAAACGCCTGGACAAAGATGACCGACTATGCCGGCGAGGCTGGGCTCGATGCCGAAGCCTTTAAGAGCTGTATGGCTAGCCAGGAAGCAGCGGCTGCCGTTAACGCCAGTCACGTGAACGGCGAGAAGCTCGAAGTCAACAGCACACCGACGGTCTTCGTGAACGGGCGCCGCATGGTTGGGGCGGATGCAAATCTACTTCAGCAATACATTAACTACGAACTCGCCAAAGCCAGCACAAACAAATCCGCTGAGAAGAGATGAAAAGAGGGGAGTGGCGTCCCTAGGGCCGAACGACCCAATCTTTGGGTTGGGCCTCCAGGGGATATATATTACGACCCGCTCTTTAGTTAACATAATATACCTTATGAGACGCGATATCACAGGCTCTCTTTGGGTTTTCCACAAGCTTTTTTGCGCCGGATTTGAGGATAAGAAGCCCAACAGACCTTCCTAGACCCCCTTCCCTAAGCGTCGACCAGGGTTAATGGATCGGCTGGCGCACCCCCGCGCCGGCGCGGTTCTGTGGGAATCGACCTGGACTGGTTGGGAATTCAAGACGCGAGTGGCGCTGCAATTCTTCGTTCACCGTTGGACCTCATATGTGAACTGGAGGGGAAGGTTCGGGGCAACTACTTCCCTGTTCAAATGCTGACCGATAGGAACCTGGGCTTGGTAGCTAGCCTAGGTCGAGAAGGACTCTTTGGCCGCTTCCTTTAGGTAGCCGGATACGACATAAAGCGACACGTGGGGCGGGTAGGTGTAGGTCGCTCCTTGTCGCTTGCAGGAAGTTTCGAGACGCCGGATGCTGCGGGCACGATTAGCAGGTTCACGGAGACCCAAAGAGGCGAAGAAGGAGCACGGACATGCATTCCTCAGAGAAAGACAATTCCGGCAAGTGTGCGCGACCCTGCTTTCGGAACTGGTTCATACGGGGCACCCTGATCACGTTGATGACCTGGTTCGGCGGCCCGACCCAGGCGGCGAAGGCTCCGTCTTCTGAACCGGGCAACCCGCACGGTAGCGCGGAGGACTTCCTGAGGCTGAACGTGGGCCCTGTTGCGATTGGGCACCATGGCGTTGGGCCGTACACTTCGGCCACGAATCCTGGCTTGCCGATTGAGAACACGGTCGACTCGGTGCGGCAGGCTTATACCTTGGGCGCACGCGTGGTCGAGGTGGACGTGCAGCTCACAGCTGACGGGCGACTGGCAGTGTTCCACGATGACTTTCTGCGCGACTTTACGTGCATCCGGTCGCTGACGCTAGACCAGCTTCAGGCGCGGCTGCCCTACGTGCCGGAGCTGAGGCAAATCATCAACGTGGCGCGCGAGTTCAACAACCGGGCCGGGGACGACCTGGGCGGCATCTTGATTGTGGAGCTTAAGGCGTTTTCGCCGCTCTGCGATCCGGGAGATAGCCTGGAGCAGCCGCTGGTGAGCGCAGCGGTCAGTGAAATTCGTACGGCGCGGTTTGCCGACCGCGTGATGTTCGATTCGTTCTCGCCCGCGCTGCTCTACCTGGCCCAGCAGGCGGCGCCAGAGATTCCGCGTGAGCTGGACCTCGACGGTTTGCAACTGTTGACGCCCGCGCAAGTGCAGCAGGTTACGAGACTGCCGGTGACTGTGATCGACAAGAAGATCTCGCTCGGCCTGACATGGGCGGAGATTGGGCCGGTGTTCCGTCTGCCCGGGTATGCTTCGCCGATGCAGTTTCTGATCACGGGGGTCGTTACCGGCGTGCGCGTGGTAGGCGGCGAAATGGACTTCTTCGGCGCAGCAGAGCGGCAGCAGCCGGGAAGCGGCGCGGAGTTTGTCGCGGCGGCGCACTCGCTGGGGATGCGCGCATTTGCGGATCCAGCGAACACTCCGGCGGAATGGAACTTCTTTGCTTCGCTCGGCGTGGATGCGATTTACAGCACGATTCCGATGGGTTTGCAGTTGCAGCCGGAGATTCCGAGCCCGTGATCTGCGACCGGGACGGAGTCGCGAAGAGTTGGGGAGGGGCCACGGCGGATATCGGAGGGGCATTACTTCCCTGCACCTCCTTCGTATCTCGCAGACAGTCTCTTCCCCGCTGAGTGCGGAGAACGATATCTCACGCCCTAAGGCGGCCTACTGGATGCCGATTTTGTGTAGCAACTGCGTGAAACGCGGGTCGGAGCGCAGGGGATCGGCCATTGGCTCGGCACCGAGGTAAACGAGGCGGTCGGTGCGCTCCTTGTAAGCGCGGTCTAGCCAGTCGAGGGCTGTGCTGTTTTCTCCAAGGCCCAGGTAAAGCATAGCGAAGTAGAGCGCAGAAACATAGCGCGACTGAGCGAGATGCTGGAGATCGACGAGGGCTTTGCGGGCTCCTGCGGCATCGCCCGAAACCGCGAGCGCGTGTCCGTACAGGGCAATCATGGCGGGATGGTCTCCGGAAAGCTTGCGTCCCTGGGAAAAGGAATCCAGAGCTTCGCGATACATCTTTTTTTCGCGATAAGCCGAGCCAAGCCAAATATAGGCTAACGGATAGGCGGGGTATTGCTCGATGGTGCGGCGCCCCTGTTCGATCGCCGCGTCGTAATCCCGCATGTGGTATTTGATCTCGGCGCGTGTGGTATTGAACAGGGGCGAAACCGGGTCGAGTTCGAGGGTCAGAGAGTTTTGCTCGAGGGCCTGCGGCAAGCGATTGCGTACCATGCAATAGTGACCGAACCAATGATGTGAGGTGGGATTATTGGGGCCAAGAGCGATGGCGCGCTGAAACTCCTGCTCCGCGGTCTCAAAGTTCCAGTCGTAGCTGAAAGCGACGTTGCCGAGAACGGCGTGGGCTTCGGCAAGGTCGGGATCGAGCTCCAAGGCGCGCTTGGCAGCATCGCGGGCTTTGGGCTTCGCATCTGAGGGGGCCAAGTCATCGTAAGGCACTTGGCCCAACAGGGCGTAAGAACTGGCGAGTCCGGCGTACGCGAGGGCGTATCGCGGATCTTTTTGAACGGCCTGCTGGTACGCTTCGATGCTCTTGTGCAGGTCGCCGCGATTGGTCCAGTAAAAACGGCCGCGGAGATAAGCGTCGTAGGCTTCGGGGTCCACGGTGCGTCTTGCTGCCGATGTGCGAGTTTTGGCAGCCACGGGAGTCAACGCGAGACGAATCTTGTCGGCCACGGCAGCGGCAACTTCCTCTTGAACGCCGAGGATGTCGTTGAGGTCGCGGTCGTATCTATCGGCCCACAGATGCGTCTGGTCACTGACTTGAATGAGCTGGGCATCGATGCGAACGCGGCTGCCTTCGCGGCGCACGCTTCCTTCGAGGGCGTACTGGACATCGAGTGTACTGCCAATCTCGGCGATAGCCTTGCCGGCAAGCGCGTTCGACGAAGCGGAAGCAATCACACCGAGGCGCAGGGGATCGAGGCTGCCGAGGCGGGTAATCATTTCGTCGGTGAGGCCGGCGCTGAAATAGTCCTGCTTAGGATCGCCGCTGAGATTGGCAAACGGAATGACGACGAGACGAACTTTACTCGGCCGAATGATTCCTGGTTGAATCCCGCGATAAACCGCAAAGCCGGCAACTAAAACCAATGCAACGCCAGCCATTGCTATGACAGCGCGCGCCGTTTTTGAAGCAGGGGCCAACTGCGCGCGTGAATCGTCAGAGTCGCCCGGAGAGGCGGTAGCAGGCTGGACGGTTGAATGAGCCTTGCCATTGCCAGGTTCGGTAGAAACGTCGGCTACATCAGGCTCGGGGACGAAGGCGGCGTCGGCTTCGGGATCGTCCTTGGGCTGGCGCTTCTTGCGCCAATCGTCCAATTCGCTGGCGTAGGCGTAGACCGTGGACTTTTTCTGGTGCTCGTGGCGATGGACGGGGAGGCTTTCGGTCTTCTCCCAGCGCTGAACGGTGCGGACTTCGCGATCGAGGTAGTCGGCAATCTCTTTCCAAGAATCGAGCCTCTTGTCGTGAAGGCGTGACCCTTCCGGCCCTTTCGGATCGATGGGGGCTCCGCTAGCAGACATGAGGGGCGCCCGAGATGAGCATTTCGTTGGCCGGATTATAACCTATTTGTGTGCAGAATCGGCAAGAAAGGGCTTATTCCGCCGCTCGCAGCGAGGACTTGGCGCACTTTGTCGCATCTCGGAACCCGTAAGAGCCTGGCACATTGTGTCGCTTGGGCCCTGCGGTGTGCGACGGCCATACACTCGATCAAGTTCACCAGAGGCTGGCCTCCGCGTATTTTCAACTCTCGGAACAAAGAGCAACTCGCCTTGATTCATTGCTTAAGTTGATTCTACCGAGACCATGCTAACCCCCGGTTTGGCCTAGGCGTCTCTGAGGCTAGAGGTGAAGCATGCGAATTGTCAGCCCGCTCGCGTTGATACTGGTTATGGTTGGCACCTGCGTTTTGGCGAGCGTGCACCAAAGCGGCTACGGGCAACAGACTTCCCGAGCTGCGACGCCGGCACCGGTTCCTCCAGGCGCGGAGAAACTTCGCGCGGAAACCCGCGCGGTAGAGGAACTGCTTCCGCGAACTGTGGAGCGAGGGGCGGCCGTGTGCTTCCTCGCGCGGCGATACGCGCGTCTGGGCGACGCGCAAAAAGCTCTCACGCTCTTGAAAGAGTGCGTCGCTCTGGACGTGGGCTACGATCCCTCCGACGTTCCGGCATTTCAGGCGCTGCAAGCGAACGCGGAGTTTCGCGAACTCGCGGAGCAGGCGCAGCTTCAGTGTCCGCCAGTACATCACGCGCGCGTGGCGTTTACCGTTCCGGAGAAGGATCTGTTTCCCGAAGGACTCGCGGTGGATGCGGAAAAGCGCGTCTTCTACATGGGCAGCATGCACCGCAAGAAAATCGTGAGGATTTCGGAGTCCGGCCAAGTTTCTGATTTTGTGAAAGATGGTGCCTACGACCTGATGCCTGTGGGCGGAGTCCATGTGGACCCGGCGGACCACAGCGTTTGGGCCGCGACGGACCCGGGAGAGAAAAACCGCTCCGAGCTGATCCACTTCGACGTGCAGGGCAAGCTCCTCGAGAGATACACGGCGCCGGGAGTGGGGCCGCACAACTTGAACGACCTAGTACTGCGCGGCAAAAGCGAAATCTACACGACGGATACCGACGCGAACCTAGTGTTCCGATTCGACCGGAAGTCGCACCGCTTTGCGGCGTTGAAATTTCCGAGGGCAATGTTCTATCCGAATGGGATCACCGTTTCGGGCGACGACAATCTTCTATATGTCGGAGACATCCTGGGCGTGCTGGCGGTGGACCTCCGCAGCAACGCAGTTCAGGAAGTGCATCCAGGCCCGAAAAACACTCTGGCCGGAATTGACGGCTTGTATTGGTACAAGGGCGACTTGGTTGGCCTTCAGTACGGAACAGGCTCCTATCGCGTGATGTGCTGGCGGTTGTCAAAGGACGGTAGAAGCGTGGCCGAGAGCGAGGTACTCGAACGCGGAGCAGAATTACTCAGCTTTCCTACGACTGGAGCGATCTTCGAAGGGCACTTCTACTTCATGGCGAACACCGGAATCGGCAACTTGAAGGACGACAAGATTGTGGATGAGAGCAAGCTCGAGCCGGTGAAGGTCGCGGTGGTGGAGTTGAAGTAGCCAGCCCGAAAAAAAACAGATTCCTCCTTCGAAGAACCAGCTAATCCTGTCTGCTTGGTCCGCCACTCTGGAAGCTGAGGTTCTTTGCGCATCCTCAGCCTTTGCTTCGCTCCAAGTCGGATGCGCTGACCAGTTCCCTGCCCCTTCCACGAGTAACGTGAGATAGCTGAGGAGTTTGCGGATGCGCGCCGAGGGCGACCACTGCGGTGCCGTTGGTTCGTTCGATGAGCGCGCATGAATTGGCTTGGGTCCCCGGGGACCACTTGCGCGTTTTTTTTGGTGGCAGTCTCGCGTCCGGTGTAGGTGATATGTTGATGGGCGCGCGCATAGGTGCATTCAAGACATCCTGAAGCTCATTTACCATTTGATATTGCAATCCAGCGGAATTGGCACTATATTGTTTGTAACTCGCTTGGCCAGCGTACACTGTGTATGTTGACTTTGGGCGGCGCGAAACACGCCGCCCTGTTTTTTTCCGCGTGCATTCGCCTCCACTGCGGTCGGCCTCCCGAGGCGACAACCTCCGCTTTCGGGCAAGGCGCGCAGGTGCGGCGACACAGGAGCCAGGAAGCTCCTTGAGTGCAAGAGTTCAAGCCACGGCGCATTTGAACTCTGCTCTACAGGCTTGACGGCGCAGCAATTCCGGCGCATAGTCCGTGCATCCTCAGATAATTTCTCGCAAGGAGGTCCCACATGCCGTTCTTTCTATCCCAAGCGAGCTACACACCAGAAGCCCTGGCGCGGTTGATCGCCAATCCGCAGGACCGTTTTGATGCTGTACGCGGGCCCATCGAAAGACTTGGCGGCCGGATTTTGCAGTCCTACTTCGCGTTCGGCGAGTACGATGTTGTCGTCATTACCGAGATGCCGGACAACGTATCGGCCGCGGCAATTGCGCTGGCGTTTGCGGCGGGCGGTTCGTTGCGCAATTACAAAACCACCACGCTGATGTCCAACGCCGAAGGCCTGGAAGCGATGCGCAGAGCCGCTTCGTGCGGTTACAAGCCGGTGCAGGCCGCTGCGAGCGCCGCGGCCGCCCCGCCGCGCTAGCGAGTCGCGGCCGCCAAACACTGCGGCCACGCTTGAACCAGAACCAATGAAACGCCGCCGTTGGGCATAACCAAGCAGCTCGTTTGCCGGCAGGGCGAGTCTAAGGCTCCCAACCCAATGCCGGCACGGCATCGCCCCGGTCATTGCCTTGTATAACGCCGACCACTACGGCCAGATGGCCCTCTACCTGCGCGAAAACAACATCGTGCCGTCCGCCAGCCGGGCCAACCCGCCCCGAGCTGCCCGACTCGTATTGACAAAAGCGCATCCGCTTGACATTTTACGACTTGTACGTTATTGTACAAATCCTAAGAATTGTACGTTTTCGTACAAATTATGACAGGCTTGCTATGACTGATGAAATTTACGCCGTATTGATCGCCGATGTTATGGCTTCGAGCGCCCGGAAAAACGTGCGCGTCCAGTTGGAGAAGAAGCTCGCGGCCGCCTCGGAAAAGCACCTGAAACAGAAGCTCATTCGCTTCCCTTACACGGTCACCGCCGGCGATGAGTTTCAGACCATCACCACGGGGCCGGCGTCGGTTCCCGCGCTGCTTCTGGACCTGCGCGCGATGCTTCATCCGCTTCCCCTACGCATCGGAGTCGGAATTGGCGAAGTCGCGGACCGCCTTCAGCCGCCGGTCAACCGCCTCACCGGCCCGGCGTTTCAGTTCGCCCGCTGGGGCATTGACAACGCCAAGGCCGGCCGCCTCTTCAAATTCGAGACCCTGACGGCCTTTGCTTCGCACAACGAGCGTTTCGACCAAACCATCAACTTGATCTACGGATTGCACGATACGCTGGTATCACAGATTACCGCAAAGCAATGGGAAACCATCCGCCAGTTCCAGGACCAGCAGGCGCTCGAGCAAACCGCCAAGCGCCTCAAACTCGATATCTCGACGGTTTCGAGAAATCTCAAAAGAGGGTACTATTGGCAACTCTCGGAAACGGCCAAAGCGGCCGGCGCTTTCATCGAGCGCACTTTCTCGTAGTTGTACAAAAACGTACAAATCAGGGAATTTGTACAAATCTATGCAAATCTTCTTCCGGGCGTTTCTGGCGATTTACCTGGCTCATCTGCTGACCGATTTCGTCTTTCAAACGCATCACCTCGTCGAACAAAAGAAGAGCGGCAAGTTCTTCGCCTATTTTCTGCACGGCCTCACGCACTACCTCTCCGTGATTGTCCTCGTGAGCTTCTTCCTCGCAGGATCCGGGCTATCGTTGCGAACGCATCTGGTTGTTCTGGCTCTCTCGCTCGCTCATTTGTTCATAGACTTCGCCAAGATCCTGCTTGTCCAGCGAACCATCATGAACAACGGCTCCGTCGCCTACGTTGCCGACCAGTTGCTTCACTTTGTGAGCATCGCATTCGCCGCTTGGCTCCTCGCGCCTGGGCGGTCCTTTACGGAACTGGCTGCGCTGCTCGGCAAAGGCCGCGCCATCCCGAGCAGGCTGCTGCTCGTTCCGATCATTTATGTCGGCGTGATTTTTGGCGGCGGCTACCTGATTCGTGCCCTGACTCGCCCTCTGGCACAAAGCATCAACCTGGAACAGCCGGAAAAGAGCGGCGAGCCCATGCAAAACGCCGGGCTGTACATCGGCTGGCTCGAACGCTTTCTCCTGCTCACCGCATTACTGCTGCAATCACCGGGCACCGCAGGGCTCATCCTGGCGGCCAAAGCCATCGCCCGTTATCCCGAATTCAAGTCCGAGCATTTTGCGGAATACTTTTTGATTGGCACGCTCCTCAGCTTCTCGATCGCCGTGCTGGGCGGCGCCGTTCTTGCGCGCGTGGTCCTGGGCCAGCTTCGTGTCGCCGGGTAAGCCCTTCCCAATACCACGGGAATTTCCGGACAATCCACACGGTATACTGCTCCAGCGGAAAATTACCTCCCCAGAAGGAGCCTTTAATGCCACCCACGATGGAAAATGGCAAGATCTGCTACCTTGAAATGCCCGCTATGGACATCGCGCGCTCAGCCGATTTTTACAAGAAGGTTTTCAACTGGAACGTTCGGAAACGCGGTGACGGCAGCACTGCGTTTGACGACACGGTCAATCAAGTGAGCGGCGCCTGGGTGCTCGGGCGCCCGCCGGGCGCTGTGGTTGGCCTGCTCTTCTACATCTTTGTGGACAGTGTCCCCGCGGCCTTGGAAGCCGTAGTCGCCAACGGCGGCGAAATCGTCCAGCCCATCGGAGCGGACGCGCCGGAAATCACCGCGCGCTTCCGCGATCCTGCCGGAAACGTGATTGGCCTCTACCAGCATCCCGCTCAATAAATTCTGGTCGGCTTGTACCGCGCAACCTTCTGTTAGAATTTGGGCGTGGAAACCTCGACGGTTTCGCCGCGGCTTGCCATCATTCGCTTGCACCCGATCAAGGCGCTTGACCCCGTGCAAGTCAAGGAAGCGCGCATCGGGACTGGCGGCGGGCTGGAATTGGACCGCGCCTGGGCTCTTTACTCCCCCGACGGCCAGTGGATCAACGGCAAGCGCACCGCCGCCATACACCTGATTCGCGCCGCTTATGCGCCGGACCTCAGTTCCGTCACGCTTTCCGTTCCTACAGACCGGCGCGGCACTCCCACGAAAACTTTCGATTTCCCCGGCGGCTCGGCGGATGCCGCGCAATGGTTCAGCACGTTTTTTGATCAATCCGTAACCGTGCGCTATTCTCAGGAAGGTTTTCCCGACGACACCGTCGCCAACGGCCCAACAATCATTTCCACGGCTTCGTTAGATGCCTCCGCGTCATGGTTCCCTGGACTGACTTCCGTGGACATGCGGCTGCGTTTTCGCACGACTCTCGAAATCGATGGCGTCCCGCCATTTTGGGAAGATCAGCTCCTCGCCTCAGACAAAAACACTTTGGTGCGCTTTCGCATCGGGGACGTACACTTCGAGGGCAGCAACCCGTGCGCGCGCTGTCCTGTCCCCCCGCGCAATCCGCAAACCGGCGCGGAGTTTTCCGGTTTTCAAAAGCGCTTCACCGAGCAGCGCCGCGCCACGCTTCCCTCCTGGTCGCCGCTCGAGCGCTTCGATCATTTCTACCGCATGGCTACCAACACGCGCGTCGCTCCCGCGGAAGCTGGCAAGCTTTTGCGCGTCAACGATCCCCTCTTGCTTCCCTAGAATCGAAGGAGCACGCTCATGAGCAAGCCACCGAGCCCGGCCGTTCCACCGAATTCCGCCTCACGAGCCAGCTATGCGATGGGTTCCACGGATCACGAGCGCCAACGCTTGATGACGCAAGGCGGGATCCTTCGCCAGCCGCTGGAATCCGCCTTCCGTGCAGCGGGAATTACGACCGGGATGCGCATTCTCGACATTGGCTGCGGCGTCGGTGATGTGGCCATGCTCGCCGCTGAAATCGTCGGCCCCTCCGGTTTAGTCGTGGCGCTCGACCGGGACGCGGCAAGTATCGAGTGGGCCAGGCGGCGCGTCGCCGAAGCCGGTTTCCCTAATATCCAGTTTCACGCCACGGAATTCGATCAGTTTAAAGAAGCAGGGTCATTCGACGCGCTCGTCGGCCGGTTCATTCTCCTGTATTTGCCCGGTCCCGTTGCCACCCTGCGGCATCTGGCTCACAGCCTTCGCAGTGGTGCGGTGATTGCTTTCATGGAGCCCGACTTCACCGTTCCCTCTTCCGTTTTTCCGCCCATGCCGGACTTCAAGAACTGCGAGAAATGGGTCAGCGAAGCGCTGCGCCGCTCCGGCGCGCGCATAGACATGGGCATGCGGCTCCATCACGCCTATCGTGACGCCGGCTTCGTGAATACAAAAACGATGGTCGCTCACCTTAGCGGCTGCGGCGTCACGCGCCAGATGGCGGATTTCTTTGTGGAAACGATTCGGAGCCTGCTCCCGAAAATTGTGGAGTACGGCATCGCCACCCCCGAAGAAGTCCAGATCGATACGCTCGGCGACCGCATGTTCGCCGCGGGACGCGAAGCCGATCCGCAATGGGTTGGGTCGCGCTACATTCTGGCTTGGGCCACCAAACCTTGATCCCCCACTCCCTGAAAGCGTCTGCGACCGCTGGTTCCTCAGAGTCTATTGGTAAAGTATTTTCTCCGCTTGGAACATGCTCGCCGATTCCTTAACTCCCTTTGTCGAGACACACCTATTCCCGCCCACCCTCAGCGGGGAGACGCTAAACATTACCGTCCCTTGGATTTGAATTGGGCTGGGTCGATTTACAGGACTACACCTTGTATATCGGCGAGCGCAGCCGCACGCGCGAGAGCTGCGCGACTATCGCTTTCCTGCCCCCGAACGATGCGCCCCATTCTCTCGCTCGTCGGGGCAAGGACTTGCACCCGCGAACCACGGCAGAATAGAGCCTGCGAGAGATGTGTTTCCCTGAACTAGCCAGCCCCCGCAGCACGATCGGAGCATTTTCCTTTACTTCTTTCAGCAGCCGGCGCCAGGCGCGGCTGGTTTCCGGGTCCAACATCGGTCCTCCATCCCGGGCTGTCCTCACTATTTTAACGCCGCCGCACTACGCCTTCCAACCCGGAATCCTGGCGGATCCAGGCTCACAGTTGTGTTTCGGAATTGTGGCATTGCGCCAGAATAAAGCACCTCTTGGAGGCTCCAGGACTCTGCTTAGCGTCTCGCTTTTCCAGGTCGCCACTACGCATTTCACTGTTCCCATTCATCCGTATCACGTCCCGCGTCTCTAAGTTCACTGTCCGGTCTTGCGTCTTGGCCTCTTTACAGAAATTCGGAGACACTTCGGCTCAACGGCTGAAGTTGCCATTGAGGGCACACTGCGCTTCACACACCACCTACAGAAATGCCCGCCTGGAAAGCAATGCATTCAGCGCGGGAAAAATCAGCGAGCGGAAACCGCTGCCGCAGCCGCTCTTTCGAGGAGCTGCTCTTTGCGATAAACCAGAGAATTGACGTCGTAAGTGGCCAGTTCAAACCCGTGACCGTGCGTGATCGCATCCGTGGGACAAGCCTCCACGCAATAGCCGCAGAAAATGCATCGCGAATAATCAATGTTGTAGACGGCAGCGTACCGCTCGCCCGCTGAAATCCTGTTCGCATCAGTATTTTCAGCAGCCTCGATGTAAATGCAATTTGCCGGACAGGCCGCGGCGCACAAAAAGCACCCTACGCACTTCTCCAGCCCGTTCTCGTCGCGGTGCAACACGTGAATTCCGCGATAGCGCGGTTGGAAATGCACCGGCTCGTGCGGATAATTTTCCGTCACCGTTTTCCGGAAAATGTTCCGGAAGGTTACGCTAAAACCCTTCACCAGCGCCTCAAACGTCTCACCCACTTCGCGAAGTACGGATGGCATAAGACAGCAGTCTAACAAAGCCCACAGGGCCGGGCAAACGAGCAAGCTCTCAGCAAGTTTTCATGCCGGATCATTTCTTCAGCGCCTTCACGATTTGCTTCCCGTGGAAGCGCCCATTCTCGATAAAAATTTCTCCGGTGTGCCGCCCCCCAATGACCACCCCCGCCAAATGAATCCCCGGTACGTTGCTTTCATGCGTGTCTCGATCCATCGCCGGTCGCTTGGTTTCCGGATCAAGCTTCACCCCCATGCTTTCCATAAACGAAAAATCCGGGTGATACCCCGTCAGGGCGAAAACGTGCTTCGCGGGAAGTCGCTTTGTCTCCGCGTGATTACCCACCACCACCTCGTCTTTTGTGATTTCCTGAACGTGCGAATCGAGCAAGGCGTCGATCTTCCCCGCTTTGATGCGATTTTCGATGTCCGGCCGCACCCAATACTTGATTGTCGAGCCCAATTCCTTTCCGCGGTGCACCAGGGTCACCCGCGCCCCATTTCTGTACAGATCCAAGGCCGCCTCCGCGGCCGAGTTTTTTCCTCCAACCACCACGACATCCTGCTTCCAGAAGGGGTGCGGCTCAGAGTAGTAGTGCGAAACGTGCGGCAAGTCCTCGCCCGGAACGCCCAGCAGGTTCGGCAAATCATAATAGCCCGTCGCTACCGCTATCTTCTTGCCTTGGTATCTCTCCTCGATTCCCTTCTCCGTCTTCGTCACCACTGTAAAGTTCCCGTCGTTCCCATCAACGCGAGTTACCAGCTCATACAGTCGAAGCTCCAATTCATAATGATCCGCAGCTTTCCGGTAATATTTCAGCGCCTCCACGCGTGTAGGCTTCTCCGCCGCGCTCACCAGCGGCAAGTTTCCAATTTCAAGCAATTCCGGCGTGGTGAAAAACACCATGTTCACCGGGTAGTGGTAAAGGGAATTACAGAGGCAGGCCTTGTCGATCACCAGGGGCTGCATGCCTGCACGCTTGGCTTCGATGGCCGTCGCGAGCCCGGTCGGTCCCGCTCCGATGCAAACAATGTCGTAAGTTTTCATGAGAATTTGAGTTTGCCGTGAGGCGCGAAGAATTGCAATTCGGTGCAACTATTGCTTTGACGGCGACTCTAGAATTTCCTGAAGCTCAATCCTAAACGACTCGAGTTCGCGCACTCTCTCGGAGCTAGCTGCCACCTCCTTCTTTTTCCATACGAACACTTCATCAGAGCCTCGCTTCAATTTCACACTGAAATTCCCGTCAACCATGAAGGATGCTGGCGCTAGCAACTTCAGCCCTGCATTTGGCACAGGCGCCAGGGCAGCAACGCAATTCCCTTTCTTCATGCACAACGCGCTCTCGTAGGGAGGAATGGCAATCGGGCGAAACCCCGCCTCCAGAAGGCGTTCCATCACCTGCATTTGCCGTGGAGACAGTTCAACCATTCGAATGTTTCGCCGACTTGGAATCTAGCGGTTTCGCAAAAGCAAACTGCAATTATGCGGCAGTGGTGTCAGCCTCTGAACTGCCCTCTTCCAGCTGCGAAAGGATTTCCCGCAACGTGGAAATCAGCTCATCGCGGGAGACGTGACTCTTCTTGAATTGAATGCGAAACCTAAATGTTTCACTCGGCGGCTCGAATTGAAAAATGAACGGCCGTGGGCGTTGCGGACCTGCCTGTTCCTGGCGCCGCTCACGCCGCGCTTCATCGCGCGTCAAGCCACCCTGCATGATGCGGTGAAACATCTCAACCATTTTCTTTTCGTTGGGCTGGCGCGCGATTTGCAGCAGAAGCGACTTCGAGTTGATTCCGTGATCGATGCAACGCTTGCGCAGCAACTCCGGGATGTTCCGCAGCGAAAGCGTCTCCGTCACCGAAGACCGCGCTCGCCCGATCTTCTTGGCGATGTCCTCATGCGTGTATTCAAACTGCGTGCTCAGTCGGTGCAACCCATCCGCTTCTTCAAACGGTGTCAGGTCTTTGCGCTGGATGTTTTCAATCAGCCCGAGTTCCAAAGTCTCCGCATCGTCCGCCATCTTCTCGATGCATGGCACTTCGCGCAATCCGGCAGCCCGCGCCGCGTGATAGCGTCGCTCGCCCGAGATGATGTAGTAGCAATCCTCGCGTGGCACGTACCGCACCAGCAGCGGCTCCAGCACGCCTTTCTCGCGCACCGACTCCGTTAGTTCGCGCAAATCTCCCAGCGCCTTGCGCGGCTGCTCCGGGTTCGGACGGATCTGGTCCAGCCGGATCATCCGCCCAACGGCCGCCCCGCTATAGCTTGTCAGTGACTCTACATAGTGCGCGTCATGCCGCATCTTCAGCGTGACGGGCAACCCGATCCTCTTCGACACGTTGGATAACCTCCGCCGCGAGTTTCTTGTACTCGACGGCCCCCGGTGATTTCGGTGCAAATGTAAAAATCGTTTCTTTGTATGCGGGACTCTCTTCCAGCCTTACGTTCTTGGTGATCTTCGTCTTGAACAGCACCTCTCCAAACACGCTGCGGATCTGCCCGTGCGTATCTTTCGAAATGTTCGTCCGCTTGTCGTACAGCGTGATCACCACGCCGAGCACTTTCAGCCCGGGATTCGGCCGCGCGCGAATGCGCTCGTAGGTTTCCAGAAGATCGTCCGTTCCCTCAATCGCGAAATACGCTGCTTGAATCGGCACCAGCAAATGCGTCGCCGCCACCAGCGAATTGACCGTCAAGATGCCCAAGGAAGGCGGCGTATCGACGACCACGTAGTCATAATCCTTTTCCACGGGCGCCAGCGCATCCTTCAACCGAAACGGCGCGTCAAACTGCCCCGCGAGTTGCTGCTCCAGTTTCGCCAACGCCAGCCGCCCCGGCGCCAGGAACAACATTGGATCCTTGGAAGGCTTGATGACCGTAGCCATTCCCACGCGGCTATCGCTCAGCACTTCAAACATCGAAGTGGAAATTTCGCCGGAATCGTAAAACGCGATGGTGGAATTGGCTTGTGGGTCGAGATCGATGAGGAGGGTTCTCTTGCCGCGATTCGATAGCGCTGCTGCCAGGTTAATTGCTGTCGTCGTCTTGCCTACGCCACCCTTTTGATTCGCAATCGTGATGATGGCAGTCATCTTTTTCTTCTGCCTCCGTCCGCCGGCCCTCGCCACAAACGAAGGGCACGCGCACAAGCAGGCTGCGAACTGGCAACCGGGTTCCTATATATGGGTGCTGCCTCCTGAAAACCCCCAAGGCCTAGCACAACTCTACGTGCGCCGCCTCTTCGTTTGCAAGGAAAAAAGTGCCGGATTCGTCGATTTTCGGAGAGATTGTGGAAATTTCCCGTTCCAGATCGCACCGGTGCTGATGCCCCCCACCCTACCGCACACCCCGAAGTCGCGACCTTAGAAGTCGAGGCCCCAGAAGTCCTCGATCGGGTCTTGCAACTCGATTCCAAGCTCCCACCCCGCCGGACTCTCATGTCCCCGCCAAATCAAATACCCATCGCTCGCGTTCTGGTTGACCAGGTTGATCACCCGCACCTTTTGCCCCACGGCAAACGCATGCGGCACCACCGCCAGGCATCCCCTCGCGCTGATGTCCTTCGTATGCCCTTCCGCTCGTACCGTCTTCTGGTCTTCGCTACACTCGATGGCAACGCGCACACGCGAATTGAGTCGGCCGACACCCCGGATTTCCTTGCCCTTCTGCTCAAGCTTCACGTTTTCTTGCAGTGCCACAAGCAACTCCCCGATCTAAATGTAGCCCCGGGTCTTGCGCCCGGCCACCTTCTCCCGGAACTTTCCAACCTTCAAACCCTCCAACTTGCAACCTCTTAAAGGTGCCTTATCCACCCTACGAGCCTCCTCACCGCCGGTCAATGGAACTTCACGCCCAGTACACTCGCAAGTTACCCCCTGCCGACAACTGTTCTTTCGAGTGCTTCGCGATTTTGGAGACAGCACATCCTCCCGCCGGTTTGCTCCTTTTCCCCGCCCCGCTTACACTTTCATGACTCACGCCGTGAACACGATCAGCCTCAAGGCATTTCGCCACGAACTTCGTCCTACCATTCGGCTTGCTCTGCCATTGGTTCTCGCCGAAATCGGCTGGATGAGCATGGGCATCGTGGATACCGTCATGGTCGGCCACCTTCCGGACAGCGCCCGCGCCATCGGCTCGGTCAGCATCAGCTCCAATCTTTTCAACGTCCTGGCCTTTTTCGGTGGAGGCCTCCTCATCGGTCTCGACACCCTCGTGGCCCAGGCCTTTGGTGCTGGCCGCCGCGAAGACTGCCACCGTTCCCTCGTCAACAGCATCTACCTCAGCATCGTCATGACCCCTGCGCTGATGCTCCCGGTGTGGTTCTTCGACCCTCTTCTTCGCCGTTTACACATCGAACCTCCAGTCGCCGCTCTCGCTGTTCCCTACATGAAGGCCCTCGCCTTCGGCCTCTTTCCTCTTTTGCTGTATTTCGCAGTTCGCCGCTGCCTCCAGGCTATGAACATGGCTCAACCCATCGCCTTCGCGCTCGTCAGCGCCAATATCATCAACGCCCTCTTCAACTGGGTTCTTATCTACGGCAAGTGGGGCTTTCCCGCGATGGGCGTCGTCGGTTCGGGTTGGTCCACCGCCATTTCCCGCGTGTACTTGGCAGCGGTGCTCGTGAGCTATCTTCTCTGGTATGACCGCCGTCACCGCACCGAACTGCTCAAAACTCCCGTCAACATCGACTTCACCCGCCTCCGCCGCCTCATCTCCCTCGGCCTTCCCGCGGCCGTCCAAATCACACTCGAAATCAGCGTCTTCGCCCTTGCCACTGCCCTCATCGGCCGCCGGGGAGCCGTCGCTCTCGCCAGCCATCAAATCGCGCTAAACACCGTGGCCTTCACCTACATGGTCCCGCTGGGAATCTCCTCAGCCGCCGCCGTCCGCGTCGGCCACGCCATCGGACGCGGAAAACCCGCCTCGGCGGGCGACGCGGGTTACACGGCCATCTTTCTCGGCGCTGCCTTCATGACTCTCGCCGCCGTCGCACTCCTGGTCTTCCCCCGCTGGATTGCCTTGATGTACACGCCGGACGAAACCGTCATTCGCAGCACCTCGCAACTTCTGATTGCCGGCGCCGCCTTTCAACTTTTCGATGGCGTTCAGACCGTGGCCACTGGCGCCTTGCGCGGCGCAGGAGATACGCGCACACCTATGGTCTGTCATTTCACCGCCTACTGGATCATCGGCATGCCTCTCGGCGCGTGGCTCTGCTTCACTCGCAACTGGGGCGCGTTCGGGATATGGTCCGGCCTAAGCCTCGCGCTCATCCTGATCGGCATTGTGCTTCTCTTTGCCTGGCGGCGCACCGTTCATCGGCTTACTACTCACCGAGTCCGCTTCCGGTGACTTCGCAGCCGGAAGGCAATAGGGCTCAAGGAATCCCTGCCTACGGCTTGCATCCATTCCCGTAACGGGGGCATCCTAGTCCTACAGTAGCTTGTCCCCAAGTAAGACCCCGGTTCCACCCCAGCCCGTGCCGGTCATTTACAATCACAGGAGGAATTCGTGAAGCACAAGCACTTCGTCCTGATTACGGCCCTGACCTCAATGTCCTTCGCTTTCGGTCTGCCGGCGCTTGCCCAGCACGGCCACGGCGGTGGTCCTCCCGCAGGCCACGGTCCCAGCATGGCAAATTCAAGCGGTGGCTCGGCGCGTGGTGGCGAAGGGATGAATCACACCAACATGTCGCACGCTTCCCCCAGCACCGTGCTAAGCCACAACACCGCCATCGCCAACAAAATCAAAACGCTAACCGGCGAAGATGCGGCTACGGCCTGCGATGGCTTCAAGAATTTGGGTCAATGCGTGGCCGCCGCTCACGTTGCAAAGAACCTCAACATCCCCGGCGGATTTGACGCTCTCAAAGCGAAAGTCACGGGAACAGGCTCCGTCAGCCTCGGAAAAGCTATCCAAACGCTTTCTCCGAACGCCAACTCCAAGTCCGAGGTCAAGAAAGCCCACAAGCAAGCCTCCGACGACATGAAGGAAGCAGAGACCAGCTCCTAAGTGTCTCTGGATTGAGGCCAACTCCCAGGCCTGTTCTGACTTGAAGCCAAATTTCCGGTGGCGAAGCAACACTTCGCCACCTCTTTCGTTCTCCTTTTGGGGAACTCCCCGCAGCGAGGTGAGTTATGCGTGTGGGGTTTTCACGAGTCACCGGTCACGAGTCACCCGTCACTGCCAATCACATCTTGTACCGGCTGCCCAGGTCCTCGTCGGAGAGCCCTTCGAGCCAGTTGCGCAACTGCTCGTTGGTATTTTTTTCGGTGAAGGCGCTCGAGACTTTCGAATTCTTGAGCACCACTTCATCCACATAAATTGGGCAATCCATCCGCAGCGCCAAAGCCAACGCGTCGCTCGGCCGCGAGTCAATCGTCATCATTTGCCCATCACGTTCCACCCAAATCAGCGCGTAAAACGTGTCATCTTTCAGGTCGTTCACCACAATCTTTTGCACGCGCACTTCGAGGCCCATCAGCACATTTTTCAGCAGGTCATGGGTCATCGGCCGCGGTGTGTGAACTTTTTCAATTTCCAGTGCGATCGCGTTCGCCTCATACACGCCCACCCAGATCGGCAGAATCGCCTGCCCTTGCACATCCTTCAGCACCACAATCGGCATGTTCGTCACGGGGTCCATCATCAGGCCGCGGATTTTCATTTCCACTTCCATGAAGGCCTCCCTTGGGTCAAACCACGTGCTCTCCCACTAGGCTATTCGGCGTCGCTCCTGTCACATGAACTTGTACGTAGCTTCCCAGAAGTCCCTGCGAGAGTGAAGTAAAATTTGCCAGGCGATTCGAACTGGTATATCCGGACCACTGGTTTTCGCGCCGCGATTTCCCGCTCACCAGCACCTCAAACGTTTCGCCAATCAATTTGGCGTTGTGCTCTTTCTGGATTTCGCGCTGCTTGTCTTGCAACACGGCGAGCCGCCGGCCTTTCTCTTCCTCAGGAATCGCATCGTCCATTTTTAAGGAGGGCGTGTTGGGCCGCGGAGAATATTTGAAGGCGAACAGGCTGTCATACTTCACTTCATCGAGCAAACTCAGCGTCTCTTCTAAATCCGCTTCCGTTTCGCCCGGGAATCCCACAATGATGTCCGTGGTAATCGCAATCGGGCGCGAAGCGCCGCGGATCATCGCGATTTTTTCCAAATACTCTTCGCGGGTGTACGTGCGCTCCATCGCGCGCAAAACTTTTGTCGAGCCCGACTGCACCGGCAGATGCACGTGCTCGCAAACCTTCGGCTCCGCTTCCATGGCATCGACGATATCAGGCGTGAAGTCGCTCGGATGCGACGTCGTAAACCGCACGCGCCGGATTCCCGGCACATCCGCCACGGCGAGCAGCAACTCCGCAAAACGCATTTTCCGCGGTGTCGGATCCTTGTAAGAATTCACCGTCTGCCCGAGCAGCTGAATCTCCGAATATCCGAGCTCCGCGAGTTGCCGGACCTCCCGCAAAATCGAATCGCTCGGGCGGCTGCGCTCCGGCCCGCGCGTATAAGGCACTACGCAGTAGGAACACGCCTTGTCACAGCCCTCGATAATTGTCAGGTACGCCCGAAACGGGTTGTCGCGCCGCGTCATCACCGTCTCGAACGTTTCGTCCGTGTCCTTACCGAGCCCCGTCACGCGATGATTCCCTGCCTCGAGCTGCGCCAGCATTTCCGGCAGTTTCCGGTAGCTCGCCGACCCGCACACCAGGCTGACCCATGGCGCGCGCTCGAATATGTCTTCGCCTTCCTGCTGGGCCACACATCCCAGCACGCCGATGATCTTCCCTTCGCTCTGCTTCGCCCGATACTCGCCCAGCCGCGAGAAAACTTTTTGCGCCGCCTTCTCCCGAATGCTGCATGTGTTATAGAGAATTAATCCCGCCGCTTCGGGCGTTTCCACCTGCCGGTAACCGCGTGCCAGCAAAACGCCGGCCACTTTTTCTGAATCGTGGTCGTTCATCTGGCACCCGAAGGTTTCCAGGAAAAACGTTCCGCGCTCCGGTGCTCCAGTCAACGCTCCACGCTCTGGGGAGGAACGAGGTAAGGCCGCAGCCCCGGTCGAATGATTCCCCTCGCCCGTCAATCGTCCAACGTCGAAGTCAAACGCTTTACTCATGCTCAATTCGCAGTCTACCACACCTGCTTTTTTGGAACCTGCGGTTTACCCTGCTTGCGTCGCGAGTGTTCGGCGAGGGAAGCCCGGCAAAGAGCCGCTTGCCGCCGCGTTTCCGCCGCCAAGTTGCACTCGTAAGTGAACACCTGCTCCCAATTCAACCGAAGGGCCACTCGTCGCGAGTCACCAATGACGGCCCTAACCCCTGTTTCCCAATAAGCAGCACAACCAGAAACTTCCGCATCGTATTGGTTGCGGGTGTCCGGTGCGTGTGTTACGGTTTTTACGCCCAGAAAAAATTTCTCTTTCCCTGAGGGGCACGCCATTTTTCTCTTCAATACAATCCTTGCGACCGACGTTATGGGAATTCTGGAGCAGACCGGACTGGTCGCCCGCGTCGTTCTTGCGATTCTTTTCCTCTTCTCCCTCATTTCCTGGGCCATGATTTTTCAAAAGTGGGGAATGTTCGGCCGCATTCGCCGCCAAAGCACCCATTTCCTGCAGAATTTTCGCGGCACCCATGGCGTCGCCAACCCGCAGCTGCTCGCGTCTTCCGGTTCGCCCTTCGCCAATGTCTATTCGGCAGGCTATCGCGAACTCCAGATGCAGGTGGGCGGCATTTCGGCAAATCCGCATCCGCCCAAACTGAAAAGCCTGTCCGCCGTCACCGTCAGCATGCAGTTGCAATCCGCCGAAGAAGTGCGCCGCGTTGAAAAAGGCATGTCCTGGCTTGCTACCACGGGCTCCGTTACGCCATTCATCGGGCTCTTCGGAACCGTCTGGGGAATCATTGATGCGTTTGCGGGCCTCGGCAGCGCCGGAGCCGCCAGCCTTCGCGCCGTCGCGCCGGGCATTGCGGAAGCCCTGATCACCACCGCCGCTGGCCTGGCCACCGCCATCCCCGCGGTCATTTTTTACAATCAGTTCTTGCAGAACATTCGCGACCTGGCGCAGCGTTTGGATAATTTCGCCATGGAAGTCACCGCGCAGGTCGAGAAAGCATTTAATTAGGCTTTCGCGGCCGTCCCACCGGCCACGGCAAAAACTACCATGCAACTCGGCAAATCAACGCAAACTTCGCTTTCCGAAATCAACATGGTCCCGTTTGTGGACGTGGTCCTGGTGCTTCTCATCATCTTTATGATTACCGCGCCCATTCTGCAATCCGGCATCGAGGTCGACGTCCCCAAGACGAAAACCATCAAAGACATTAGCCAGGATCGCCTAGTCGTCAGCATTGACAAGTCGCAGCGCATTTACCTCGGCAACGATCCCATCAACATTCACCAGCTTGGCCCGAAAATCAAATCGCAACTGAAGGATACAAAGCAAAGTGTCTTTCTGCGCTGTGACGAGAAGGTTCCCTTTGGCATTTTTGCTTCCGTGGTCGACACCCTGCGCGTCTCCGGCATAAATAACATCAGTATTGTCACCGAGCCCCTCACGGAGCGCGCGCGAACGCAGTAAGATAGGAATATGGCCACCGCTCTCGCCATTCCGCGCGATCTTTCCCTCAAGAGATACTTCTTTCGCTCCGTGTTTTTTCATGTCCTGCTGATTGCCGCGGTCTTGAGCGCTGCTTATTTTGACCGCCGCGGTGCCGACTGGGGCGGCGTAGGGAGCAAATCGAGCGGCGGCATGAAAGTGAACCTCGTCAGCCCCGCCGGCATACCTATGCCTAGAGAAGAGACGGTCACCGAAAGCAAAGTCGTCGATCCCACCAACAGCCTTCACAAGGAAGAGGTAAAACCTCCCCCGCCCGAGCCGAAGACCGATGCAACCAAGATTCCCAAGTTTGAAAAAGAAAAGCCGTTGCCGCCGTCGCGTAAATCTCGCACCCTGGAAGACAAAAGGCTGGAGCCAGATAACGTCGTCCCGGGCCATAGTGGCAGCCCCAACCTCCCAACGGGTTACTCTGCGACTCCCGGAGCCTCTTCTCAGGGCGTGTCGGCAATCGGGCAAGGCGGGGGCGATTTCGCCGGTCGATATCCCTGGTACGTGGATGCGGTCCGAAACCGGGTTGAGCAATCGTGGGATCAGACTACGATTGACCCGGCTGCCCGCGCCGCTCATCAGGCTCACGCGGTGGTGAGCTTCAGAATTAACGCGAATGGCTCCATTTCAAACATTCGCATGGCTCAAGGCAGCAACAACTCGTCGATGGACTATTCCGCCATGCGAGCGCTGCAAAGTATTGATGCCTTCCGGCCCCTGCCCAACGATTACATGGGAAAGTATGTCGACGTGACTTTTGACTTCGATCTTTCTTTAACCCGGTAGCCGCTCTCACTACCGGAAGAGCGTGATTTTCAGTAATCAAAGGGGGAAACTTGCTGAAATCTGTGCGATGTTTGGGACTCCTGTGTTTCGTCGCGATCATTCTCATAAGCTGCCGTTCCGTTTTGGCCCAAGACCGGATTCGCATAGCCACCGGGCTCGGCCAAACAAAGATCCGCGTGGCCCTGGCCGACTTCGCCCCGCGCTCCGAGTCCGCGAAATCTCATGCTTCTCTGTTCACGCAAGTCGTCCGCAATGACTTGGCATACAGCGGCATCCTCGACCTCGCCAGCCCCAGCTTCTACCCTCCTCAGGTTGTTTCGGTCCCGGCCGAGCTAAAAGCTCCTGCCTGGATCGCGGTGCCCACCAACGCCAACTACGTCGGCTTCGGCAATTTGACCGAGTCCACATCTGAAGTCACCATCCAGGCCTGGCTCTTTGACGTGCGCAACCCCTCGGCCCCCCCCGTCGTCGGCAAAGTCTATCGCGGCGCTCCTACGGACTTGCAGGTCCGCAAATTCGCCCATCAATTCGCCGACGAAATCATCAGCAAACTTACAGGCGGCCTCCCCAGCATCGCGCAAACGCAAATCGCCTTCGTTCGCTCCACCTCTGCCACCACGAAGGAAATCTGGGTGATGGATTACGACGGCGCCGGCCAGCACCAGCTCACCGGTCTTCATTCCATCTCTCTCACACCTCGCTGGTCCCCGGACGGTTCGCGCATCGCTTTCACCTGCTACGCACCGTACCGAGGTGTCACTAGCGCACAAATCTGCATGTATTCCATCGACACCGGGAAGGTTATCTCTTTCGCCCGCTTTTCCGGCACCAACAGCACTCCAGCCTGGTCGCCTGACGGCACGCAAATTATTTTTTCTTCTTCTATGCAGGGGAGCGGCACTGAACTCTACGTCAGCGACATAAACGGGAGCCGCCCCAAGCGCCTGACGCAATCCGGCGGCAACATTGCCAACGTGTCTCCGGCCTGGAACCCGAAGACCGGCCAAACCATCGCCTTCGTCAGCGACCGTGGCGGTACGCCACAACTCTACTTGATGAACCCCGACGGCACCGGCGTCACGAAAATTGACATGCCGGACAAAGGCTACGTCATCGACCCCGCGTGGTCGCCTAACGGCCAGTTATTGGCGTTCAGTTGGCGCCGCCCCAATGACAACTACGACCTTTACATCATGGATCCTACCTCTCAGCAGATTCTGGAATTGACCCGCGATCAAGGCCGTAACGAGCGCCCGAGCTGGGCGCCCGATGGCCGCCATCTGGTTTTCGAATCCACGCGTTCCGGCGAGCGCCAGATCTGGACCATGCTCGCCGACGGTTCTCAGGCGCACCAGTTAACCAACGGCGGCCACAACGAATCGCCGAACTGGTCCACACATTAAGCAGCGTCGGCCCAAGAATGCGCCCGGCACGTGTCATTCCGAGCCGCATTTTGCCCGCCTGCCGCAGGCGGGCGGCCGAAGATTCTGTCCCATCGCGCCTTTTGCGCGATGAGTCCAGGCTGGGTCGATATATTATTCAGCTCCCCTGAGAGGATCATTTCGATTAAGATTCTGAACATAAGTCCGGAACCCTGGGGGCCGTCCGCGCATCTCATCTGTGGACTGAGTGGGCGTGGTTGTCCGTATCGGTTGCTCCCCTGGAAATCCGGTTCTTTGTTGTTGAACCGCTTGTGTTTTACGGCTGGGTATAATATATCGTATCACGATACATTGCCCGGACCCAGCCCGCTGGTGTTAGGATAGTGGCTCTGTTGGGGCGTACACGGGGATTCTACTGTTCAGGAGGATTCATGAATTTGGCTTCACGCTTGTCCCATCGCGCAAGCTTGTTCGCGTTGCTCACTGCTGCTGTATTGACCTTTGGCTGCGGCCCCAAGAAAGTTACCGCGCCGCCAAAACAAGCCGAAGCGCCACCTACGCCCGCTCGTCCGACGGTGACGCTGCAGGCCAATCCAACTAGCGTCAATAGAGGCGAATCCTCCACGCTCAGTTGGAATTCGACCGATGCTACGCAGCTCTCGATTGACCCGGGAGTCGGCGCCGTGAACGCTCAGGGCTCTACCAAAGTTTCGCCGACCGACTCGACGACTTACACCATTACCGCCACTGGCCCCGGTGGCTCTGCCAGCGCAACCGCTGCTGTCTCCGTGAACGCTCCCGCGGCGGCTGTGGCACCGGCTCCAGAACCCGACTTCAGTGTAGAAGTCCGCGATGCCTTCTTCGACACCGACAAAGCCGACATTCGCTCTGACGCGCGCGAGGCGCTTTCGAAAACAGCGGACTACCTGAAGGCGCACCCATCAATCAAAGCGACCGTCGAGGGCCACTGCGACGAACGCGGCTCCACTGAATACAACCTCGGCCTCGGCGACCGCCGCGCCGCCGCCGTGAAGCAATATCTCGTTTCGCTTGGCGTTTCAGCCGGTCAGCTCACCACCGTCAGCTTCGGCAAGGAGAAGCCTTTCTGCGCCGAGCACGGCGAACCCTGCTGGCAGCAGAACCGCCGCGGACATTTCGTCAAGGCCAACTGAGGCGTTTCGCTTCTGTCGGCGGCCATAACCGATTCGTGACTAATAGGCCGCAGGGCCGGGCAAACTCTTGCCCACCTGCGGCCCTCTTAATTAGAGTTGAGGCTGCTTCCCGGCTTCGTTCTTGTATCGGGCTTGTTTTAGAATGAATGTTGGATCCTTTCGCACCCTCTAGGAGGATTTGTCATGCGTCTACGCAACATCGCCATCTTCGGAGCAGCCGTTTTTGCCGGCGCACTCGCCGGTAGCCTCATGGGCCCGCGTCCGGTCCAAGCCGTTGCCAGGGAGATCATTGACTTGCAGCGCGACGTCACTTCACTGCTGCAAGGTCAAAAAGATATGTCCACGCAGATGCTCCAGGACCATACTGCCCTCAAAACCATCGTTGGCGGTTTCAACGACAACATCAACCGCCTCAGCGGCACTATGTCCTCGCTGCAAAAGTCGGTGCAGGACGTCCAGGCTAACTCCGGCGCGCGCCTCGAAACGATGTCTACGCAGGTCCAGGGCCTCTCCGACAATCTCGAAGAAATCAAGTCGCGTCTCGGCAAGCTCAATCAGCAGCTCGTCGATCTACAGAATTCCGTGCAGAGCATCGACTCGAAGATTTCTTCCGGCGGGGCCGCCCCTGCCACGGGAACTCCCACGCCAACCGCCAGCAACGCTTCGCCGTCTGGGTCCCCGGCTGGTGCCGCTCCCTCGGGCCCCGCTCCTTCTGCTGACATGCTCTATTCCAACGGCCTGAGAGACATTCAGAGCGGCAAGTATGACCTGGCACGTTCCGAATTCCAGGACTACCTGAAGTATTACGGCAAAACCGACCTCGCTTCCAACGCGCAGTTTTACATCGGCGAAATCTATTACCGGCAAAAGAAATATCAAGAAGCCATCTCGGAATATGACAAAGTCATCAACAACTACCCGAAGAGCTTCAAGCTCGCTCCGGCGCGGCTTCACCGCGCCACAGCGATGATCGCGCTCGGCCAGAAGGCTTCCGGCATCCGCGAACTTCGCGAAATCACGAAACTCTTCCCGGGCAGCGAGGAAGATCGCTACGCGCGTGCCCAGCTCAAGGAGCTCGGCGCAGGCGCCGGCGCCCGCTAACGCTCGGTCCGCAGTCCTCGCCCACCCTCGCTCGGCAGTTCTTGTTCGGACGCCCTCGTACTTCGCTCCTCTCTCGCCCAGCCCCACCGGTTCGCAGTTCGCCGTTCGCCGCTGGCCGTCAAAGCAGGATTTGTCCTACCGTAGTGGCGGGTATTTAGACCCGTGCTTTTGCTCCCTCCGTTTGTCCATCGGCCCCGGTACCGGTGGTCAATCGGTTTGCGCATATCGGGCTCGATGAAGTCGCTGCGATTGGGGGCCAGCGATGCCCTTCTCGACTTCTTGCACAAACCATTCGTCATCGTCGACCGGCGCTCACATAGCCTCATCTTATCTAGTCGTCTTCGATAGGCTCCTCCTTTGATTAGAGGTATGAACAGTGTCGAATGCCCAACAAGTCTCGGGCGTGAACCATCACGGGATGCGCTGGTGGTGACTGCAGCGGGGCAAGTGCGAAACGGAAGACTTGAACGCGGGACAAACGATCTTCGGAGTGGGGTGGAGATTCCGTTTGCAGAATCGCAGGGACAAAGACCAAAGTCAAAGCCGGCACGCGCTAAACCCGCGCATGTGGCGGGCGGCTGTGGAAGGCTGAATTCGGGACTTGTGCGATCGCTTTCTCGGTAAAAGTAAAAGGCAGGGTATGTCCCATAAGCATGACCGTCAACACCATCACGACGACCCCTCCAAGCGAGGCAGGCAACACCCCAGACCATCCGGTGCAGGTAGAACTGGTTCCTGGCGAAAATGGGCCTACCCCAGAAACCGCACAAAGTACGCAGCGAAAGGCCGAGGCGCCCCGTTTTGAGCGGAATTTGAGGGTTGGGACGCCTCGGCTTCTCCTTTCGAATCCGTAAAGCGATGGCTACGTTCTTAGCCTCTTGCTGTGTAGTGCTTGAAAGAATCGCGGCCTACTGCCAGCCAGCTTGGCGACTGCCCGCTCGCCACCGACCTCAATGGGCAAGCGCTCTCCGGTTTGCTGATTGTAGATAACGAACGTGCCTGGGCCAGACTCCCCCAGTACTTTGACGCACCGCCTCGCGGCCTTCAATGTCTTCGTCGCCCCAACGAATCGTAGTTCTCCGTCGTCGAGGACGTCACCGAGCACGTTGAGAATGCAGTAGGGCCGTCGCATACCGCGAGCTACTCCGAGAGCAATCAGGACACATGGCCCATTAACGTGTAGAGCAAGTGACCTTCCACTTTAGATTGGGCACTAAGCAACTGCACACAAAGGACTTATCGCCTGAATGCACTACCCATAGGGCTGCTACGATGAGGAAAGAGTGTGGATAAAAAGAGGAAATCGAGGCCCGAAGCAGCGGGCGTTGCTAGCTGGGTCGATTCAAAAAATCCGAGCGGGGTCATTCTCTTCGCCAACGACCCGTTGGCTCGATCAACTCCAGGCCGATGGCATAGACATCTTCACGTATTGCCTGGCGGTAAATGACCCGCGCCTCAGAATAGAAGTCTCCTTCGAGCGACTTTATCACCAGAACGTCATCCGGCCGCCAGAGGCCCGTGGTGACGACGCGCGCACCTCGACCGCTTATGTTCTCAGTCGTTGTCATCTCGGTTGGGAACGCAGTGTCCGGACTGGTAAGCATTACCGCCACAGCTGTAGCGCTTCGGTTCTCATATCGCCCTGGTTGCATGGCTATTGGACTGGGGCCGTACCTTCTGCGTGGCCAACGTAGTTGGATGCGGGCGGGCAACCTTTCTCCACCCAAGTGGCTCGGGCTGGGAAGTTTCGATACATGCCGGGGTAACGACGTTCGGATTGACCCTGGCGGAACGGTGTGGGGACGGGCGATGTGATGGTAGACGTGCCGGGAAGCCCGGCGCTACCTGAAACCTATTTAGGGACCAACTGATAGCTGACGAAGGCCAGTTGTTTGCCGTCCGGCGACCAGGAGGCCACATTCATCGTGCCTTGGCCGCCGAAGAGTTTGGCAAGGACGGCGATCTTGGCGTTTTTGAAATTTGCGCCAGCGACGCTTGCGTCCTTCAGGTTCATGAGGCGGAGGGACACGTCTTTGTTTTCGGGGTGGCCGGAGACGGACTTGTCGTAGGTGAGGAAGACCATCCACTGGCCGTCGGGCGAGATGTGGGGGAACCAGTCGTTGTCCTCGCCGAAGGTGACTTGCTCCTGGTCCCTGCCATCGCCCTTCATGCGCCAGATTTGCATGTGGCCAGTGCGCTCGGAGTTGAAATAGATGTACTGGCCGTCGCGCGTGTATTCGGGACCATCGTCCAAGCCTTTGGCGGTGGTCAGGCGCCTCTCTTCCCCGCCCGCTGCGGGAATGGCGTAGATGTCGAAGTTGCCGTTGCGCTCGCCGACAAAGGCCAGCGTTTTGCCGTCGGGCGACCAGCCGTGCAGATAGGAAGGTGATTTCAGCGTGATGCGGCGCGGCGCGCCTCCAGCGATGGGCACGATGTAGACCAGGGACTTGTGATCTTCCTGCGAATTGTCGCTGATGCCGAGTTGCGTGCCATCGGGGGAAATCAGGTGATCGTTGTTGCAGCGCGTGGCAAATCCGGTGGCGAGCGGTTGCGGTGAGCCGCCGGAGAGGGGAATTATGTTGATGCGGCCGTTGCGGTTGAAGAGCAAGTGCTTGCCGTCAGGCATCCAGTTGGGCGCCTCGAAGTGCTCAGGAGCGATGTAGACGACGCGCCGGTCGGTGGAGTCGAGGGAGATCTCTTCGAGCGCGCTGTAAAGCGTGCTCGAAGGGGTCGCTCCCGCGTTCGCGGAGGCCGCAGGGGTTGCGTTCGCTGCTCCCGTCGTGGCCGAGGCGGAGCCGGTCGTTGGCGGCGCTTCGGGCTTCGTATCGACGCTCACGTCGGAGAAGACCGCTTTCTCGATCACGTTCGCGTCGTGGCTGCAAACGCCGATGCCGACGTAGAACGGCTCTTGCAGAGCGATACGCGTCGAGCCGCTGGCGAGCTGAAACTTTCCGTTTTCATCGGCCAGCCACATCGAGAAATAAGCTCCCCGCTTCACCAGCCGCAACCGCTTTGGTGCGGAGACGCTGGCCTCAATCTCGTGCGTGGCCGCGCCCTTTTCGTCGCGGTACTGCAGCGAAGTGAGCCCGTTGCCGTGCAGCGCGATGTCCGCGTAGGCGGAGTCCGCGTCGAGGCTCTGGCGCACCATTAGCACCGCCTTGCGATGCTCTTGCGCGCCTTTGCCGAGAAACGAAATGTCGGCGGTGAGGGTGACGTCCCCGGACGCCTTGTTCCACGCGAACTGGAACGCGTCCTTGGCGGACCACATGTTTTCGCCGCTGCCGGCAATGGTGTAGGTTTGCTTCGCGCCGTCGTAGTCCACTGATCCCGAGTGAAGTACAGCGCCGACGTCGCCATGCGATTCAAAGACGCCGACAGCGCTCGCGGCTTGCAGCGCAGCCCTTTGCGCCGCGATGTAATTCCCCGCCGTAAACGCTATCGCCAGAATTCCGGCGATCACGAGAATTTCCGCCAAGGCCGCGGCCCATTGGGCAAATTTTTTCCAATTCTGCGATTCGACAAATGTTTCTTGTTTCACAGGGCACTCCTATGCGTTCGATTCGCGAAACGAGACGTTAGGCTGCCTCTGTGTCGCTTGTCAATTTGGTCCTGGTACAGCCTCGGAAGCTGTACCAGGGCCGCCTTTCCTTACGGTCCAAAGCCCGAAGCGATATCGGACCCAAAAGCTCCGACCCCCGGTTGCCGCTCAGGCTTTTAAGCCTCCATCGCCAATTTCCCTTTTCGTTCGCCGCGTGGTATCGTCGCCGTATCAGGGAGAAGCACAAATGTCCGTTAACAAGGTTATCTTGGTCGGTCGATTGGGGCGCGATCCCGAAACACGCTACACCGGAAACGGCCAAGCGGTGGCGAATTTCTCTTTAGCGACCGACGAATCCTACAAAGACCGCAATGGCGAGCGCCAAAAGCGCACTGAGTGGCACAAGATTGTCGTCTGGGGCAAGCAGGCGGAAATCGCGCAGCAGTATTTGAAAAAGGGCTCGCTCCTTTTCATTGAGGGGCGCATTCAGTCGCGCGAGTGGCAGGACAAGGAAGGCCAGAAACGCACCAGCTTTGAGATTGTGGCAACCAGTTTCCGCATGCTCGGCGGCCGCGCCGAAGGCGTTGCCGCTGGAGCGGGCGCCGGCGGAGGCGCTTCGCGCGGCGGGGACGATTTCGATCAGTCCGCTCCCGCCGAAGACACCTATGGCGGCGGAGGCGGCCCGGCCGGCGGCCCCGAAATCTCCGACGAAGATATTCCGTTCTAGCGGAGACAGGCGCTCTTGCCTGTTCCGACAAAAGTTACCTCGCTCAACGAACTCCAATGCGAAGAATTTTGATCCTGACTCTAGTTCTTGCCTCGTTTTTTCCAGGGTCGCTCCGTCCAGAGAGGGATAGGCCAAAAGAATACAAATCTCAAATGGGCGATCGCGTTATGATTTCTCCGATCCGCAAATGGACCGGAGAACCCTCCTCTAAGAGCTACCAGAGCAAAATCGAGCTTGACTCAGCGGAATACCAAAAGCTCTGCACCCTCGATTATTCTTCCGATGCTCACGAACACGGCTTGGGAGTCGTGAAAGCTGCGTGGACTCTGGACAGCCATTATTTCGCATTCCGTTTGACCAGTTCGTCGGGATAACCAATGACTGGAATCAATCGCCAATTTATCTTGCAGGCGCGGCCGCAGGGGATGCTTGCGCCCGGAGATTTGCAACTGAAGGAAGCGGCGCTGCCGGAATTGAAGGACGGGCAGGCGCTGGCGCGCGTGACGTATCTTTCGATTGATCCGACGATGCGCGTTTGGATGGCGATGGACAGCTATCTGCCTGCGGTGGGAATCGGCGAGGTCATGCGCGCACTCGGTTTCGCGGAAATCGTTGAATCGCGTCATCCTGACTACAAAAAAGGCGACCGCGTCACGGGCACGACCGGTTTGCAGGAATACTTCGTTATCGACTCCCGTGCGAGCCAACAACTTGTCCAGAAAGTGCCGAAGATTCCGTTCGTCTCCGACACGGTGTTCCTCGGCACGCTTGGCATCAACGGGCTGACTGCTTTTTTTGGAATGGAAATCGCGCAGCCGAAGAAAGGCGAGACGCTGGTTGTTTCCGCGGCCGCGGGCGCGACGGGAAGCATCGCGGGGCAAATCGGGAAGATTCGCGGATGTCGCGTGGTGGGGATCGCCGGGACCGACGAAAAATGCAATTGGGTCACGAAAGAACTCGGGTTCGACGCGGCCATCAACTACAAGCACGCGGACTGGAGAGAGAAACTGGCCGCTGCGGTTCCCAACGGCCTAGACATTGATTTTGAAAATGTCGGCGGCGAAATCATGAGCGAGGTCCTCGGGCTCATGAATCTGCACGGGCGAGTAGTCCTTTGCGGGCTGATTTCCGGCTATACGAGGCAAGATCCCGGGCTGGCGAGCTTCGGCACCGTGCTGGTGAAGCGGTTGCGCGTCGAGGGCTTTATCCTTCTCGACTACGCGCCACGCTTCATGGAGGCGGCCACGCAGCTCGGCCAATGGAAAATGTTCGGGAAAATCAAGGACCGCGAGACGATGGTCGAAGGCCTGGAGAAGGCTCCCGAAGCCATCAACATGCTGTTCACCGGCGCGAATATTGGGAAATTGATCGTCAAAGTATGAGCTCGAGATGGTCTGGAACGGCCTCGATGGTTTTGAGATCACGCCACGATCCCTCGCTGAGCTCGGAATGACAGTAAAAATAGAAGTTGGCTGACCAACGAAGACTATCTCGGGGCGTTGTGCTTTCGCTCCGCGTCGAGTTTCTGGAGAAATTCCTCGAATTTCGGTTTTTGCTCCGGCGTGAGAATCGCGCGAATCTGGTCCCGGCCTTTCTGGCGCACCTGTCCGAGCTGGGCATCGGACTGCTCGCGAATGGTTTTCACTTCGGTGTGGCGCTGTAGCAAAATTGTGTCAAGTTGTTTTGCCTGATCGCTCGTGAGTCCTAGCTTTTCGGTGAGCTCTGCCACTTTCTTGGCGCGGCGCTCAGGTTCAGGCAGGGGCGCGTTCGCGGCGGAGACGGAGTGGTGGGCATACCCAAAGCCAAGCATTCCGCCGGCGACTGCGCCCAACAGAAACACAATGACCACCCATATGGCGGCCTTGCGCGTTGCAGGCGTGTCGTTCATGGTTTGACTCATGGACGGTCACCCGCCATGCTGACCAAAACATCGTCGGGAGTCGTTTGCTGCCCCATCTCAAAGATGGATTCTTGCCCTGTTGGAGCGTAGGTTGGAGCGCGCACCACACTTTCGTAAAACCAGGTGGTGCCCGCCAACAACAAGATGGCTGCAACCCAAGCAAGGCGCGAAGCAAAACGCGGGAACTCGGCCCATGCGCTCACGCGCTCCGCAAGCTCTTTTTCACGCGAGGCAATGGCGGCCATGACGCGCGCGGCAAACCAGGGCCGTTCTTCGTCAGCGAAACTCGTGGCGCCATGGAAAAGTGTCTTCACTTTGACCAGATCGTCCGCGGCTTCACGGCACTCCGCACACGCGGCGGCGTGGGCGCGCTGCTCTTCGGGCAACAGCGCCAGCAAACTCTCGATACGAACGGCACCTTCGAGTTTTGCAGCGGATTCTTCGAGACCGTCGCGGAATCTTCTACATTCTTCGTTCTCGTTCACTTTGTCCGACATCCCAGCCTCCTAATTGCCGGGTCTTCCTCTCAGCTCTCGTGAGCTTTGGCCTGGCTCACTACGCGGCGCCGTGCCCTGAAAAGCCTTACTTTCACGGTATTGGCATTCAAGTCTAGGGCTTCTGCAATCTCCTCGATCGAAAATCCTTCCACTTCTTTCAAGATCAACATGAGCCGGTCGCGTTCGTCCAATCCGTCCAGGAGCCGCTCGACTCTTTGCCTGGCCTCCAACCGTTCGCTGACGTCCGGCTGGTCTTTGTCCTTCTCTGCCGAACTAACAACCTGCCTTGCTTGCTCCTCACTCAAGTCTGCTTCGTAAACCAACGGCCGAACCTTCTTCTTTCTAAGCATGTCCCAGCATTCATTCACCGTAATTTTGTAGAGCCAGGTGCTGAATGCCGCGCGCTGGTCGAAGCGCTTCAGCGAGAAGTACGCTTTCACAAAAACCTGCTGCGCGATGTCCTCGACGTCCTCACGCCGCTTTAGGATTCCTCCGGCTACGGCAAAGACGCGGTGCTGGTGCCGCTGGATGAGTTCCTCGAAAGCCTCCTTGTCTTCGCGCTGCGCGCGCCGCACCAATTCGCGGTCGTCCGGAGCCACCGGTGGATGAGCGCCAAGGCACCTTCCTGACTGCACCGGATAAGGGGCATCCAAGCGCTCTGTTTTTGGGACGTGTGCCATGGATTTTTGGTTACGCTTATTATCGCCGGATTGACGTCTCCTGCATCATCTGTTTCGGTTTGATGCTGTGCAAAGTTTCTTCTTGCTTATCGTCTTATCGTTATGAAATAATACCTTCATGATTATCGGTGATCGTCTTCGTGCACTCCGCGAAGAAAAGAAGCTTTCGCAAGGTGACATCGAGAAACGAACAGGACTGCTTCGGTGCTACATTTCGCGCGTGGAAAACGGCCATACAGTCCCCGCGATCGAAACACTTGAGAAGCTAGCTCGTGCTCTCGAAGTGCCACTCTATCAACTCTTTTATGACGGTGAAGAACCGCCGCAGCTGCCGAATCTTCCCAAGCGCAAGTCATCCGACGATATCGCGTGGGGCAGCGTCGGCAAAGAAGCCCGCTTCCTCAATAAGCTTCGCCGCTTGCTGAGCAAGGCGGAAGAAGGCGACCGCAAGCTGATTCTGTACATGGCCCAGAAGATGGCGAACCGGTAGTTCACAATCCTGGTTGCCCTACTCGGCTTGGACGCGTTGGTGAAGGAAGAGGGTAGCGGTTTACACAGACTCTCTTTCAGTTCTTTTGCTGTCTTCTGCAACTTCCCCCTTTTGAACGAACCCCGGGGCAATGCCTGTCTATTCCCACTCGATCGTGCTGGGAGGCTTGGAGCTTACGTCGTAGACGACGCGGGTCACTCCCGGAACCTCGTTTACGATTCTTGTTGAAATCCGTTCCAAGACTTCCGCGGGCAGCTTTACCCAATCCGCGGTCATAGCATCGTCCGACTCCACCACGCGCACGGCGATGGTCAGACCGTAGGTACGGAAGTCGCCCATCACGCCCACACTGCGGATCGGCAGCAGCACCGCGAAGGCCTGCCAAACCTTTTCATAGAGCCCGGCTTTGCGAATTTCCTCGACGACGATGGCGTCGGCTTCTTGCAGGGTAACCAGATGGGTACCGCTGACCTCGCCAAGCAGGCGGACGGCGAGTCCGGGCCCGGGAAACGGATGTTTCACCAAGACCTCGGAAGGCAGGCCCAGATCCTTGCCAATGCGGCGCACCTCGTCCTTGAAAAGGTCTCGCAGCGGTTCAATCAGCGCAAAAGGCATCTTTTCCGGCAGGCCGCCGACGTTGTGATGGGTCTTGATGGTGGCGGATGGGCCTTTCACGGAGACGGATTCGATCACGTCCGGGTACAGCGTTCCCTGCACCAGGTAAGCAATTTCGCCGTGAGCTTCGCCAGCTTGGAGTTTTTGCGCTTCTTCGGCAAAGACGGCGATGAATTCCCTGCCGATGAGCTTGCGCTTCTCTTCCGGATCGCTGATGCCCTTGAGTTGACCGAGGAAACGGTCGGAAGCGTCGACGCCAATGACATGCAGATTCAGGCGGTCGCGCAGCATTTCCAGGGTGGTTGCAAATTCATTCTTTCGCAGCAGACCGGTATTCACAAAAATGTTAGTGAGCCGGTCGCCCATGGCGCGGTGCACCAGGACGGCGGCGACGGTCGAATCCACGCCGCCGCTGAGCGCGCAGATGGCCCGTTTGTTTCCAACCTTTGCGCGAATTGATGCGACGGTTTCCTCAATGAGCGCCGCGCCGCTCCATTTTGGCTCTGCTTTGCATACGCGGAAGAGAAAATTTCTCAGCAATTCGGTTCCGCGCTCGGTGTGCTTTACTTCGACATGAAACTGCGTGGCGTAAATCTTTCGCTGGTGATCTTCGAGCGCCCCGATAGCGTTTTCCGTATGTCCCGTTGCGCGGAATCCGGCGGGGAGGCTCATTACATGGTCGCCGTGGCTATTCCAAATGCGCAGCGCCGCGGGCGCCCCCGCGAACAATTCGGAGCTTTCGGGCCCGCCCGCACAATCTACTTTGAGTTGGGCGCGGCCGTATTCACGTCGCTCGGCCTTTTCGACTCTGCCGCCCAGCGTGTGCGTGATCCACTGCATGCCGTAGCAAATCCCAAGGACAGGAATTCCCAGCGCCAGTACCTTCGGGTCGCATTTCGGAGCATCGGCGTCATAAACGGAGCTCGGCCCGCCGGACAAGACGATTCCGGCCGGCTCGAGCTTTTGAATCTCTTCCAGGGGAGCGGTACACGGCAGAATCGCAGAGAACACCTGCTGTTCGCGGATGCGGCGCGCGATCAGTTGCGTGTATTGGCCGCCGAAGTCGAGTACCACCACTCCGCCGAGTTCCGCCTTCATCCTGCCTCCGTGCTCGCGCTCCGCAACCTGCTTTGCCGCGCCTTCCGCCATGCTGCCTCCTGGGCTAATCTCGTGAAGAGAGAAAGCGCGGGTCTACCCTTCGTTCCCCGCGGCAAGAAGACCCGCCACTGCAAAAGCTGTGCGCCATTATGCGACGACCAGATTGAGCATCTTGTCCGGCACGTAAATCTGTTTCACGACGCGCCTCCCGTTCAGGTGTTGCGCAACCCCTGGTAGCGACAGCGCCACGCGAACCACCTCGGGCTCCGCCGACCCCGCGGGAACCTTGACCTTGCCTCTCACGCGCCCGTTCACTTGAACGGGGATTTCCACTTCGTCTTCGCGGGCGAGTTCCTGATTGAACGAAGGCCAGCTTGTTTTCCATAGGCCTTCGGTGTGGCCCATCATTTCCCAGAGCTCTTCGGCAAGATGCGGAGTCATGGGAGCGAGCATCAGGGTCAGCAGCTCTAGCACTTCTTTCCGTACTTCCGGACGGACCTCCTGTTCGAGCGGCTCTTGGGCGTAGATGTCGTTGCTCAGCTCCATGATCAGAGCGATCGCCGAATTGAAGTGCCAGCGCGTCTCGAAGTCGCTGGTGACGCGCCGGAGCGTCTGATGCACTTTGCGAAGGAGCGTTTTTTCTTTCGGCGATACGGCGGTCGCCTCTACTTTTCCATCTTTCAAGCCGCGGAGCGCGGGCGTGTGCCGCTCGATGAGCCGGTAGACGCGGTTCAGAAAACGCCAGGAGCCTTCGATGCTTTCTTCACTCCACTCCAAATCTTTTTCGGGTGGCGCGGCGAAGAGCGTATACAGGCGGCCGGTATCCGCGCCGTACTTTTGCGCCATTTCTTCCGCGCCTACGACGTTGCCGCGCGACTTGGACATGGCTACGCCGCCCTTTTGCACCATGCCTTGCGTAAATAGGTGAGCAATCGGCTCATCATGATTCACCAGTCCCAGATCACGCATTACTTTGCACCAGAAGCGCGAATACAACAGGTGAAGAATGGCGTGGGTAATGCCACCGATGTACTGGTCAATGGGAAACCAGTAAGCGACTTTTGCGGAATCGAAAGGCGCTTTGTCGTTGTGCGGATCGCAGTAGCGGTAGAAATACCAGGACGAATCCACAAACGTGTCCATGGTGTCCGTTTCCCGACGCGCTGGGCCGCCGCACTTCGGACAAGTCGTGTTCACAAACTCCGGTGTTCCGGCCAGAGGTGACTCGCCTTCGCCGGTGAGCTTGGGATTGGGCGGCAGCAAGACGGGCAAATCCTTGTCGGGAACGGGAACCATGCCGTCTCTCGGGCAATAGATGACGGGGATGGGCGTCCCCCAGTAGCGCTGCCGGGAGATCCCCCAATCACGCAACCGGTAAATGGTCTCCGCTTTGCCAAAGCCCTTTTGCTCGGCCAATGCCGACATCTTGGCGATGGCTTCGACCGGCGAGAGGCCGTTGAACGGGCCGGAGTTCACAAGCTTCCCATGGATGTGCTCGTCGAACGGGCTGGTCATTGTTTCCGCGTCAAGCGGCTCGCCCAACGGCTGAATCACCACGCGCACAGGCAATTTGTATTTTCGGCAGAACTCCAGGTCGCGCTGGTCGTGCGCGGGAACGGCCATGATCGCGCCCGTGCCGTATTCCATCAGCACGAAATTTCCGACCCAGATGGAGATCTTCTCGTCGTTGAACGGGTTGATCGCGTAGCGCCCGGTAAAGAAGCCTTCTTTCTCCAGGGTCGCCAGGTCTTCGGTTTTGACGGAAGTCTGGAGCATTTTGGCCAGCTTCGGCTCAGCTTCGGTGCGTGCGGGCGAACCTTCGAGCAGCTTGGTCACGAGCGGATGCGCGGGTGCGAGAATGATGGCGGTCGCGCCGTAAACGGTGTCAATGCGAGTGGTGAAGATTTCAATCGGTCCGGCGCACGCCGCACCGGCTACAGCGAATTTCACTTTCGCGCCCTGCGATTTGCCAATCCAGTTTTGCTGCATCAGAATGACGCGCTCGGGCCATGCGCCTTGGAGCTGTTTTAGATCGTCGAGCAATTGGTCGGAATAACCAGTCGTCTTTAAGAACCATTGCTCAATTTCGCGGGTTTCCACGCGAGTGTCTTCATGACGCCAACAGAAGCCGCCGTTGATCACCTGCTCGTTGGCCAGTACGGTGCAGCACTTCGGGCACCAGTTGACGCGGCTCTTTTTGCGATACGCCAGCCCCTTCTCGAGCATGCGCAGAAAAAACCACTGGTTCCAGCGGTAGTATTCCGGTTCGCAAGTGGAAATCTCTCGCCGCCAGTCGTAGCTGAAGCCGAAGCGGCGCAGAACTCTTTGGAATTGCGCAATATTGTTGTTGGTCCAAATCCGCGGATGGGTCTTGTTGTTAATTGCGGCGTTCTCGGCGGGCAGGCCGAAGGCGTCCCAGCCCATCGGGTGCAGCACGTTGAATCCGCGCATGCGCTTTACGCGAGCCACGACGTCACCAATGGCGTAATTCCGCATGTGGCCCATGTGCATGGTCCCGCTGGGGTACGGAAGCATCTCCAATATGTAGTATTTGGGTTTGGAGGGATCGGCTTCCGTTTCAAAAACTCGCGCTTCCCCCCAGCGCTTTTGCCACTTGGCTTCTACCTTTTGCGGGTCGTAGCCGATTGCCGTTCCTGCCCCCGCCCCGGTTGTGTTCTGTTCGGCCACTCTACCTATCTCCGCTTCCTTTTCGCTTTTGCCAAACTTTGCTTTTTCCTTTGCGAACTCCGCGTCCTCGCGGCTTTGTGTGTTGAAAGCTTTCTCTTCAGGGCGGGCGTGAGCATGGAGAAGCTTTTGTCCGCTACTGGCGCTTGATCCTTTAAACCGGCCAACTCCCAGAGCGTGGCAACGTTTCGGCGGTCGTCGCCAGGATCATCCATCGGCGTTTCCGCCAGAAACGCACGGCCCGCAAATCCTTCCACTGGCGCACTGAGGCGCGGGTGCTGAAGAAGGCGGGTGAATGCTTCTTTGCCAATCTTCCCTTTGCCGATGTGCTCGTGCCGGTCCACGCGTCCGCCTAAGGGAATCTTGGAATCGTTCGCGTGGAAAACGGGGACATTTGCGAGCGCGACAGTGTTTTCAATTTGCGCGATGGTGGATGCCAAGCCTGCTTCGCTCTTGATGTCGTAGCCCGCAGCGAAGAGATGCGCTGTGTCCAGACACGCCCCAACAGGCAAATCTCGCAGCAGGCCTGCGACGATCTCTCCCACTTCTTCCAGCCGGGAGCCGATGGCGCTTCCCATGCCGGCAGTGTTCTCGATCAAAACCTTTAGACGGCCGAGGGGCACACGCTTGGTGGCCTGTTTCAGAGATTCGACGATGGTTGAGATTGCTTGTGCGGCACCAGCTTCGACCCGCGCACCGGGATGCACGACTAGAAAGTCCGCTCCCAGCATGACGGCTCGGACGATTTCGTCGTGGAAGGCCTGAATCGAACGCGTGCGCAGCATGGGCTGCGCCGCAGCCAGATTGATGAGGTAATTTGCGTGAATCGCCAGCGGGCCAAGCCGCAGCTCTTCCCTTCTGGCGCGGAATGCGGCAGCGTCTAGTTCCGGTATCCGCGCCGGCCCGCCTTGCCACATTCGGGGACTTGCCGAGAAAATCTGCAGGGCGTTGCAGCCCAACTTGCGCGCGGACTCGAGAGCGTTGAGATGGCTCCCAGCGATGGAAGTATGAATGCCGATGCGAACCCGCCCGTCCATCCAGGAAGGCGGCAGCGGTTCGGGCTCAGGTTCGGGGCGGTATTCGTCTTCGGGATCGAACTCAGTGGGTACAGCGATGCGTTGTTCTTCGGGCATGCCTGTTGGGATTTCGGCTCCGCTATAAACTCCCCATTCTAACATACGCCGCAAAGGGCCGGGCTTCCGGCGCTTTGGCACGTCAACACGCGGATCCGCACACCAAGGCGTTGCCAGCGGGCAGCTAGCCAAAAGGAATCAACCAACCGATGCCATTCAACGGAAAGCCGCAACGACTTCCTGCCGAGGTGTGTTAGCGTTCCCTGCCGAACATGGAAAATGGCATGGTGCGCGGTTCATCTTCTTTAAAACCGCCGCCTACTGGAACGGACTGATGAAACGTCTGTTCCATCGGTCGCGTCGCCAGGCGATCCAGCGCATCCGCGATTCGAGATAGCTCATACACCATCTGGTCGGTCACGGCGGAACGCTGCAAAAAAATCGCTCGCCGGCGTCGGAATTGCAACACGTACCAAGTCGCCCCGGCAACGAGAATGAACACCAACGCCAGAAACTGTTCTTGTCCTGTGATGTTTATGGTTCTGCCGAACAAATGCAATGGAAAGTCCGAGAGCACCTTATCCTCCCGGCTGGGCTATCCGTATTGTAGGAGGCCATTGTGACTGGTTAGGCTTCCGAAAATCAAGGCTTTAGCTCAATTAGCCACCCCCGAGGTTTGCGGCTCCCGCCACCTTGCCGTAGACTTAACCTCTCGAAATCGGGAGCCTTCCATGCTTGTGGTCATGCAGTCCCATGCAACCGAAAAGCAGGTGCGCGCCGTTTGCGAGCGCATTGAAAGCCTTGGGCTAAAAGCCCACCCGATCCCCGGATCGCTTCGCACCGCCATTGGCGTTACCGGCAATAAGGGAGAGATTGACCTGGGCGTCCTCGAGTCGCTCCCCGGCGTCGTGGAGTGCATCCCCGTCAGCAAGCCCTACAAGCTGGTCAGCCGGGACGCCAAGGAAGAAGACACGATTCTTCGCATCCCGACGCCTTCGGGCGACGTCCTGGTTGGCGGGCAGAACGTCGCGCTTGTTGCGGGCCCTTGCGCGGTTGAAACCGAGGAACAATGTCTGGCGATTGCGGAGCGAGTGAAGAAATCGGGGGCGCGGCTGTTTCGTGGCGGGGCGTATAAGCCGCGCACTTCTCCGTACAGCTTTCAGGGACTTGGCGAAAGCGGCCTCAAGATTCTTTCGAAGGTGCGGGCGGAGCACGGTTTCGGCATCGTCACCGAAGCCATCGACAACGAATCGCTCGACCTGGTTGAGGAATACGCCGACGTCATTCAGATTGGCGCGCGCAACATGCAGAATTTCTCACTGCTCAAGCGCGCAGGACGCGCCAAGAAGCCGGTGCTGCTGAAGCGGGGAATGTCCGCGACGCTCGATGAATTTCTCATGGCGGCGGAATACATTCTGTCCGAGGGTAACTATAACGTGATGCTTTGTGAGCGGGGTGTTCGAACGTTCTCGGACTTTTCCCGCAATACGCTAGACCTCGCGGTTGTGCCGGCGGTGAAAAAGCGCAGCCACTTGCCAATCTTTGTGGACCCGAGCCACGGCACCGGCAAGCGACACAAGGTTTTGCCTCTCTCGCGCGCCGCGGTAGCCGTTGGCGCGGATGGCCTGCTGATCGAGGTTCACCACGAGCCGGATAAGGCGCTTTCTGACGGCATGCAGTCCATCCTTCCTGAAGAGTTTGCCGAACTCGCTGACGAGATGCGCCAAATCGCGGCAATCCTTCACCGGACCGTCAACTGAGCTTCCCCCAAGCGCGGGTTGTTCCATACCGCCGCGGCAGACAGGTTCTGTTCGATTGCATTGCATCCGGTTGGCGTGAAGACTGAGCGCAGCAGAACCGGAGCAAGCTGTGTGGTTAAGGCCTACGGCCCCTCCAGCGGCCGGGAAGATCCCGGTAAATCGAAAAGCAGGACCTCCTCCGGGAAGCGCCCGAAGACAACTCGCCGGTTCACTCTTCCGCGGCCGTATCCTTCAGATCGAGCTTCTCACGCGCCGTCAGCCAAGCGCCGAGTTGTTCGCTTCCCTTGCCTCGCAAAGCTTGCACTATGATTCCGGCCATTCCCTCGGAGTTCACCCAAGCCACTTGTCCCCGGGCGCTGATGCGCACTCCCATGGACAATTCGAACGCGAATTCTAGGACCGCGCCGTATTTGAGAGGTTTCACGGTTCGAATGGCCATGCCGCCCCCACTCAAATTGGTGATGCGGGCCTGCTGCTCGAACTCTCCCTCCTTCAGCGTTACCGGGAGATTTACGGGATGCCGGAAATACCGGCGCTGCTCGCGAAGAAGCAACTCTTTCGAAATGGTGATATGCATGGCCACGCCGTCTTCGGTGAGGGGCTTGCGGAGCAGGAAGTTAGCGCCTACAGCGAGAATTTGCGTGGATTCCTTGGCATTGACGAGGCAGGCAAAAATCACCGCTCTGCCATTTGAGGTTCCTTTGCGGGTGGACTCGATCAGGCCCAAAGCGCCCGGCACTTCCATGTCTACAAAAACGCCGTCAATCTTTCGGCGGCTCAGGCACTCGCGCGCCTCATGCGCTGTCGGCACCAGCACGAACTTGGCGCCGTATTTCTTCACAGCCTTGGCAACCGCTTGCATCAGAGCATAGTCGCTGGACACGAGCACAAACTCGAGGGATAACGGCTGGTTCATGGCAGCGGGGATTCTCCATGTTCCGCGGAGGTGCGCACGCTTGGGTTTGACCGTTGTGGCAGTGTACGTGCCGCATTATATTGAAACTTTTTTTTCTGTCGAGCTCGTAGCTCTTAGGTCATTTTACCAGTTGTGACCAGAGATCTGTTCGTGCCTCAGCTCCCTGCGGTTTTGCGAAGCTGGCCTTCGGCAGAGTGGAGTGCGTCGCTGGCGATGAGCGCCAACGCTCGCTCGGTGGTAACAAGCTGAGCACCTCGCGAATGCAGGTCGCGAAGAATCTCCCGCCCTTTCTTGTCGTCGAGAGATTGGATCGCGTCTTCCACGATGCTCACCCGGTGGCCGCGGCGCAGTATACCATCGGCCGCGCGGAGCACGCAGTGTTCCGTGACCACGCCGAATACGAGAACATCAAGACTGCGCTTGGTGTTGGGCTCTTTCGAAGAACTCAAGTGGGTGAGCAGCTTGTCTGTATTGGGATTGTCGAAGACGTCGAGCGTGTTCTTTTCTATGAGGAATTGCTGATCGGCGCTGAGTTCGCTGGGAAGAATAAAATCGTGCTGGTTTGGAATGACAAGCAGGCGAGTCGCTCGCGCCTCGGGAATGAGTTCCGCGCCGGGAGTGCCCTTCACACAATGCGGCAGCCACTCGCGAAATTCGGGATCATCAGGCTGATGGGCATCTGCCGAGGAAATCAAAACAACGCGACTTTGGCGGGCTTGATCGACCAGGCGATGGATGTACGGAATGATTTTTTCAGCGCCGGGAACGTAGAGTTTGCCTCCCGGCAGCATGAAATCCGCTTGCGCGTCCACTTCCCAAAGTATTGGTCTCATTAGACTTCCAATTACGCCACTAATTTAGATCACTGCTTTAGACGCTTAGCGCCGATGAAGGATACTTTCGGTTCGTCACCCGATGTGCGCCGTCTTGGCGACGGCTTGCTGCACTTGATCCCTCAGCGCCTCAAGTTTCTGGCTGTAGCGGACGGGAAATGGGGGTACGGCGGCGCGAAGAGCCAGGAGGCGTTCCGGCAATCGCACGCGATCGGCGAGATGACGGTTCTGCGCTCTCTTCATCGTCGCGAAAGGATCCTGGTCCGCTGCCCGGATGCGCTTGCCTCCGCGTATCACCGGGACCAGCAGCGGTTCACTCCCGGGAAAAGACTCGCCCTCCAAACCGATGATGTCGCCTGAAAATTTCCCATCTCCATCGGCAAACCGGAAAACCTGCTTGCGCCCGGGATAAGTGATTTTTTCCTGGCTGAACTTTGCAGCGTTGCGAACGGTATCACCCATATCGACTTCCACGAGCTTATAAATCACGCCGATGTTTGGCGAATCCGACGAAGTGGAAAGCGCAGTGCCCACGCCAAAAGCGTCGATGCACGCGCCACGCTGCAGCAAAGTCTCGATGCGCTCCTCGTCCAATTCGCCAGAGGCAAAAATCTTCACGTCATTCCATCCGGCCTGATCAAGCCTCTTGCGCACCCATACACTGTCAGACAAGACGTCACCGCTGTCGAGGCGAACGCCGCTTGGTTTGCACCCCAGGTCAATGATCTTCTCGATAGCGGTGCGAACATCGTAGGTGTCAACGAGAAGAGTGGATTGCTCCGGAAAGACGTCCAAGAAATCGCGAAAAGCTTCGGATTCATCCTCGTGCGCCATAATCCACGAATGCGCTTGCGTTCCATAAACGGGGATGCCGTAGCGGTGGCCTGCATAGGTATTTGAAGTGCCTTCACAGCCGCCGACGAACGCGGCCGGTGCGGCTAGAACACCCGCCTCCATGCCGTGAGCGCGGCGAGAGCCAAATTCCACGACCGGACGCCCGGCAGCGGCGGTGGTAATGCGCGACGCTTTGCTGGCGATCAAAGTTTGGAAATGAACAATGCTGAGGAGACCGGTTTCGACGAGCTGCGCTTCGGCGATGGGGGCGCTCACACGAAGCAGCGGCTCGCCGGGAAAGAAAACCGCTCCTTCGGGCAAGGCCCAAACGTCGCCCGTAAATTGAAATCGCGAGAGATAGTCGAAGAAATCCGAATGAACATTGCGAAAGGAAGGCAGAGCACGGAGATAGGAAACGTCTTCGCTCGAAAAACGCACATTCTCGAGGAAGTCGAGGGCCTGCTCCAATCCTGCGGCCACTAGATAATTGCGACGCTGCGGGAGGTGCCGAACGAAGAGTTCAAACGTGGCGCGGGCTTCGAAGCGGTTTTGGATGTACCCCGCCGCCATCGTGAGTTCGTAGAGGTCGCTAAGCAGCCCAGAAAATGGTCCGTTGAGAAACATGTCCTTGAACAGATTATCCCTGGAGGCCAAAAAGGGCAAAGAGGAACCATCCCCGCAAAATGGCACAAAGAAGGTTCACCTACAGCGTGCAGCGCACCCCACTAAGGCGTACTGAGGGTTACGTTGTCGAAGGTGGCGGTCGCCAACGAAGAGGTCGTGCGGTTGCTCACCGCCAAGCCGACGTACACGTTCGGCGCCATGGTCACCGTTTGGCTGGTCCCCAACTGTGTCCAATTCACCCCGTTCGTAGATCCATACATGTTGAATACGTTGCCGCTGCGAACCAGCTTCAGCCAGTTCGGCGATGTCGCGCTGCCCACCGATTGGTAGGTGCTGCTGGAAGCGGTGCTGGCGCGCTCGGTCATCAAGACCGACGGCGGATAGTCAAAGAGGAAGACATGGTTTGCGCCAGGATTGAGCGTCTCCCGCACCATGATGCCCAGTTGCACCGCGCTGCTTCCTTGCACGCTGACCACACGAGCGATGACCGTGCAGTCGCCTGTCAGCGGCTGGTACACGAAGTGGAAGCCATCGGAGGCGGTGATCATGGTCCCCAAGCCTGCTCCTGACACGGTGAATGTCCCATTGGCGTAACCAGCGCTTCCTAATAATCCTACCGTACCCACATCCTGATCCAACCAAGATAACGGCAGAGGCTGCGAGGTCACCGTGAAACGAATGGCGTTGCTATCGTTCATGCTCGGAGCCACTGACACTAGCATCGGCCCGGTTGTCGCGCCCGCCGGTATTGTGATGCCGATTGACACGTCGCTCCAACTGTTGATCGTCACCGAGGCGCCGTTCAGCAGCACCGTGCTGCCACTTTGCGTAGGGCCAAAACCAGAACCGCCAATCACCACCTGACTGCCTACTGATCCTGTCGTTGCAGAGGCGCTCGTAATCACCGGGGCCGGGGCCGCTGCCGAACTCACTGACACGCTATCAAAGGTCGCCGTGGCTGTAGAAGCGGTGGTGCGATTGCTCACTGCCAGTCCCACATACACGCTCGACGCCATGGTCACCGTTTGGCTGGTCCCCAACTGCACCCAGTTCATTCCATCGCCCGAGCCGTACATCGTGAACACGTTCCCGCTGCGCACCAGCTTGATCCAATACGGCAGCGTGAGACTGCCTACCGACTGGTAGGAGCTGCTGGTGCCCGTGGTGGTGCGCTCAGTCATCAACAGTTGAGAGGAGTAGTCAAACAGGAAGACATGATTCGCACCCGGGCTCAGCGTCTCGCGAATCATGATGCCCGCTTGGGCGGCATTGCTGCCCTGCACGCTTAACACGCGAGCGACAATCGTGCTGTCTCCGTTGAGCGGCTGGTAGACAAAGTGGAAGCTGTCGGCAGTGGTGATCATCGTCCCGGAACCGGCGCCGGACACCGCGAACGTTCCGCTCGAGTAGCTGGCGCTCCCGGCCACGCCTACGGAGCCGATATCGCCATCGGACCAGACCGAAGGCAGCGGCAAGATGACCTGAGTTACCGTGAGGTTGATCGTGCCGGTGCTGGTCAAACCTAGCGCGGAACCCGTGACCGTCACCGCGACGGTTCCGGTGGCCGCCGTGGCGGTCGCTGACAGCGTCAGCGAACTCGTGGTAGTTGTGCTGCCGGGGTTGAACGAGGCAGTCACGCCATTAGGCAGGCCGGAGGCGGACAGATTGATGGTGCCGTTGAAACCGCCTTGTAGAGCGACGGTGATGGTACTCGTGCCGCTGGAGCCCTGCGGAACCGTCAATCCGGTTGGCGCGGCGGAAATGGTGAAGCTCCCTTGAGGGTTCACGATGAGAGAAAGCGTCGCGGTATTCGTCAAGCTGCCCGAGGCGCCGGTAATCGTGACGGGGAATGTTCCCACGGCGGCAGTGCCGGCGGCGGTCAACGTTAGTGTGCTCGTGCTGGCTGTGGTGCTGGGATTGAACGACGCTGTCACACCCGCAGGCAGGCCGGAGGCAGACAGGCTGACGCTGCCGTTGAAGCCAAACTGCGCAGTAATGGTGACGGTGTTTGTGCCGCTCGCACCCTGTGTCATCGTCATGCTGCTCAAGGAGGTAGAGAGAGAGAAGTTCGGCGACGGAGGGGCAGGCGTGGCGAGGGAAACGTTGTCGAAGGTAGCGGTGGCCAAAGAAGAGGTGTTGCGATTGCTCACCGCCAGACCCGCATAAACATTCTGCGCCATGGTTACCGTCTGGCTTGCCCCCAACTGCGCCCAGCTTGTTCCATTGCTCGAAGCGTACATCGTGAACACGTTCCCGCTGCGGACCAGCTTCAGCCAGTTCGGCGGCGTCGCGTTTCCCACCGACTGGTATGTGCTGCTGGAGCCCGTGGTGGTGCGATCGGTCAGCAACAGTTGTGAGGAGTAGTCAAACAGATAGACATGATTCGCACCCGTGCCCAAGGTCTCGCGAATCATGACGCCCGCTTGCGCAGCGCTACTTCCTTGTAGACTTACCACTCGCGCCACGATCGTTCCGTCGCCAGCCAGCGGCTGGTACACGAAATGAAAGCCGTCGGCGCTCGTGATCATCGTCCCATTGCCCGCTCCCGCTATCGTGAATGTGCCGTTGGCGTAACTCGCGCTTCCCAAAACCCCGACCGCGCCCACGTCCTGGTCCAACCAGGAAACCGGCAGCGGCTGCGCGGTCACTGTGAAGCGCACCGGATTGCTGTCGTTCATGCTCGGAGCGACAGATGCCAGCATCGGACCCGTCGTCGCGCCTGCCGGAATCGTTATGGTGAGCGAAGTGTCGCTCCAATTGTTGATGGTCACCGCGGCGCCAGTCAGCAATACCGCGCTGCCGCTCTGCGTAGCCCCAAAACCAGATCCGGAGATCACCACCTGACTTCCGACCGATCCTGTTGTCGCGGAAACCGCAGTAATCAATGGCGCGGGCGCGGACGCCGAGTTGACTGACACGCTGTCGAATGTGGCGGTGGCCAACGAAGCGGTGTTGCGATTGCTCACCGCCAGTCCCACGTAAACGCTCTGCGTCATAGTCACTGTCTGGCTGGTTCCCAACTGCACCCAGTTCACGCCATCGGAGGAGCCGTACATGTTGAAGACGTTGCCACTTCGCGTCAGCTTGATCCAATACGGCAGGGTCGCGCTCCCTACGGACTGGTAGGAGCTGCTAGCGCCTGTAGTTGTCCGCTCGGTGGCTAAAACCGAAGTGGAATAGTCGAACAGGAAGACGTGATTGGCACCGTTGCCCAGCGTCTCACGGACCATGACGCCCGCTTGCGCCGCGCTGCTCCCTTGCACGCTTAGGACGCGCGCGACGATCGAGCCATCACCGCTAAACGGCTGGTAGACAAAATGGAAGCTATCGGTGCTGGTAATCATCGTTCCAGAACCGGCTCCTGCAACAGTGAACGCCCCATTCGTGTAGCTGGCGGCACCAGCAACTCCAACCGAACCGATGTCCCCGTCCGACCAGACCGAAGGAAGCGAGGGAAGCACGCGGACGGTGAGAGAAATGGTCGTGGTCTTGGTCAAGCTGCCCGAGGTGCCGGTGATCGTCACGGTGACCGTTCCCGTTGTCGCGGTGCTGCTGGCGGTCAGAGTCAAGGTACTCGTGCTCGTCGTGCTCGTGGCGCTGAACGACACCGTAACTCCACCTGGCATACCTGAGGCAGAAAAAGCGACGCTTCCATTGAAACCATTTAGCGGGTTTACCGTGATCGTGCTTATGGCGCTAGCTCCCTGTGTGACGGTCAAACTGTTGGGCGAGGCAGAGAGAGTGAAGTTCGGAGGAGGATTCACGGTCAGGGAGAGTGTCGTCGCACTCGCCAAATTGCCTGCCGTGCCGGTGATGGTCACTGTGGCCGGGCCTGTTGTCGCGGAGCCGCTAGCTGTAAGCGTCAAGGTACTGGTGCCGGTGGTGCTGCCCGGATTGAACGACGCAGTCACGCCAGCAGGCAAGCCGGAGGCCGACAAGCTGACTGTGCCGTTAAAACCGCTCAGCGCATTGATAGTGATGGTGCTCGTTCCGCTGGCTCCCTGGGCGATGGACAAGCCGTTTGGCGAAGTCGAAAGCGTAAAGTTCCCTTGAGGATTTACGGTCAGGGAAAGAGTCGTCGTGCTTGTTAAACTTCCTGATGTTCCCGTGATGGTCGGTGTGAAAGAGCCCGTGGCTGCCGTGCCGGTCGCGGACAGAGTCAAGAGACTACTGGTTGTCGCGGGATTCGTGTCAAACGTGGCGCTGACGCCGTTCGGCAAGCCGGACACGGCCAGACTAACGCTGCCGCTGAAACCGTTGAGGGCATTGATGGAAATAGTGGTGGAACCGGAAGCCCCTTGGAGAATGGCTACGCCAGCCGGAGACGCCGAAAGAAGGAAATTTGGTTGCGTTGTAGACGAAGGCCAGTTGTTCACCAGGTTGGCGGCATTAACGGTGCCGATGCCGGTGGCGAAATCCCAGCCCGTGGTGGTGCCGTACGCAGGCGCGAAAGAGGTATTGGAAGTGGCAAGCACGCCGACCGAACCATCCGCGAGGAAGCAGTTTGGACCTGTGCAATCCACGTCCATGTCGCCCATGGTTACGTCGTAGAAAACGCAGCCCGCGCCAACGGCATTTCCGTTATTCGAATTACAGGAGCTGCTTCCGCCCGAACCATACTCTGCGTCCGCAAGCTGATAGTAAACGGGAGCTGGATTCCCCTGAGGGCCGCCCGCCTTTTGGTTGATAAGCGCTTGGATGCCCGCCATGATTGGAGATGCGAAGGAGGTTCCACCAGCGCCAGACCATGTACTCGGGTCGGCGCCACAGGTAGCCCCGCCATTCTTGGTGTCCGACCAACAGAAAACGTAGAAGTGACTCCACAAGCCGTCGGCAGCGAAGAGAGAAACGTCCGGGGTATCACGCACGCCATCATTGGGATTGCCCAGGACCGATTGCCAGGAAGGCTTAGGCCAGCCGGTGCAGGTACCGCTGACAACGCCACTGATCGACGGAGTGCCTGTCGCGCATTGGCTGGGACCGCCTCCGCCAGCAACCGTAGTTTGCAGCAGTGAGCCGATGGTGGGGTCATTGCACAAACTCGAAGAGCCGTACGTCAGGCTGTAACCTTCATAAGCTGAGACGAGCTGGCCGGCGCAAGAGTCATTCCAGGGAATTTCCGGAATGTAAGAAAGCGCGGAGCCAAATGCGGAAGTGTTGCTGGAATTCCAATAAGCGGCGTTGGTGCCGGAATACGTGTCGCTGAAGTCGGTGCCGCCGACAGCCACATTGTTTGGAGTGGAAGCGAAGGCGTTGACGGCGATACCGTGAGTGGCTTCGGCAACGCTATTGTCACAACCGGCCGCACCACTATCGCCCGCGGCGACAAACACGGAGACGCCTTCTGCAACGGCCTGCTGATAAGCAGAATTGTAGGAAGCGTTGGCTGCCGCACCGTTCACCGTTTCACACTGGCCATAGCTGATGCTCATGATGGATGGCGGCGCAGAACTGGCATTGATCAAGTTTTGAAGGGCAATGAGGCCGCCAAAGGTCGTCGTGGTATCCGCGCACGCGGCCATTTCGATCGCAGCACTGGGTGCGGACGCGCTAGCCCATTCGGCGTCGAGAATAGCCTCCGCATCGTTGGGCGAAATGACACCCGGCGCGCCGCAATTGTTGCCGGGTTGCGAGGGAGGAGCCGGAGGATGGACTTGCGTGAACGAAGCTGAAGTGTAACTGGAAAGGCCGAAGGTCGAGCGGAAAGTGCTCCAGTCCGCCGCAGTAAAGACGTCGGTGTCTTCAATGAGAACGATGGTCTGACCCTGGCCGGAAATTCCGGCGGTGAAGAGAGGATTCAAGTTGTAAATCTTGGCCAAGTCAGCTGGGACAACCGCGTAGGTGTCAAAGCCAAATTGATCTGGGAAAGTGAACTGTGGACGGGTTTGACGCATCTTGTGCATGGCGTAGGGCCGGAAATCGTGCAGAGAAACAATGCCTGCGATGACGGGCGCAAGTGCCGCGGGAATTTGCGGATCGCTGACGTTGGCGACGTGCTTCTCGCCCTTGACCACCAGATGATGGATTTCCGTCTGGAAACCCTTATGCACTTGAGCGGCAGTGCCAGAAAAATCGATGAGCATGCCACTGGGATAAACCACGTTGACGCGGAAGCCCTGAGATTCGAGCCAAGCCGTGATGACCTCGAGATCAGGCTTGGCGACGCCGAATCTTTCACCGAACTCTTGTGCCGTGAGCCAGTGATGAAAATTGGGCGAACCCGGAGTATGAAGTTCATCGAGGAATTGCTGGAGAGCCTGCTCTTGCTCAGGAGAGCGCTTCAGTTGCAGAAGCATGTGCGCCATCGGGAAATCATTGGCCACCAGGCCACGGTCGTTCGCAAGAACCGCTTCGGGGCGCGTGTTGCCACGGAGCGCGACGCGATTCGTTTCGTCAATGGCTTGCTTGATTCGGGCTTGCGTGCTTCGCAGGCCAGCGTGCGCGCCCGTTTCCGCTTGCGCAAAAACAGAAGGAGCGGCAATCAGAGCAATGAGAACAGCTAAGGCGAAGAACCCCGTTTTGCGAAACATGGGCTTCCCTCTCCTAACGAAGACTTACCCAGACACACCTCGGGACGGAGGAGGGCAACCCCCGAGCGAGAGGGTGCGATTCTACGGAGGGAATACTCGACGGCCGGGTCCTCATGGGCCGAGAACTCCTACCAGGACGTGCTTATCCCGGATGAAAGCAAACCAGAAAAGACCTATCGAAGTACAACTCCAGTGAGTAAATAGATAGCGGAACCGGAGTGCAAAAGCAACGGCCACAAGGACAGGTTTGGGTCAGCGGGCCGCGCGGTTAGTCAGACGGTGTCAACGTTGGCTCCTCGCCAAGAGCGGAGAGCCGCGCTCCTCAGCTTCGGATCGCTGCCAAGGCACCACTTGTGTCGGAAGCAGGAGAAGCGTAGGATGCTCGAACCCGGTCAAAAACGAAACCTTCAGTCGATTCCCTTCGTGACGTAGCCTGGCCGGAAGAATGTCTTGTGGCACTAGTCCCTAGAACTCACACCTTTCAGGAGAAAGATAAAGTCATGTTGCGAATCAACGACGAGGCTCCCAATTTCACCGCAGAGACTTCGCAAGGCACCATCAATTTTCACGAATGGATCGGTAACGGCTGGGCCATTTTGTTTTCACATCCCAAGGACTTTACGCCGGTGTGCACGACAGAGCTGGGTTACATGGCGGGGTTGCACGCTGACTTCACGAAGCGGAATTGCAAGATCCTCGGTTTGAGTGTCGATCCGGTGAGTAGTCACAACAAGTGGGCCGTGGACATTGAAGAAACCCAAGGACACAGGGTGAACTACCCGCTGATTGGCGACCCGGAGCTCAAGATTGCAAGGCTCTATGACATGCTGCCCGCTGACGCGGGCAACACCTGCGAAGGGCGTACCGCGGCTACAAACGCCACCGTGCGAACCGTGTTCGTAGTCGGCCCCGACAAAAAGATCAAGCTGATGCTCAGCTACCCAATGAGCACCGGACGCAATTTCGATGAAGTCCTGCGGGTGCTCGATTCGATCCAGCTCACGGCCAAGCACCAAGTCTCAACACCGGTCAATTGGAAACCGGGCGAAGACGTCATCATCAGCGGAAGCGTTTCGGACGATGATGCTCGAAAGAAGTTCCCAGGCGGCTGGAAAGCCCCGCGACCTTACTTGCGGATTGTTCCGCAGCCAGAGTAAACGCGACTAACAAGGACGTGCAGCATGATCTTTAGGCAGTTCTACTTGCCGTGCCTGGCGCATGCTTCCTATTTGATTGGAGATGAAACGACTGGAATCGCTGCAGTTATTGACCCGCAACGCGACACGGACCAGTACATCGCGTTTGCTGCAGAGCACGCGGTCCAGATTAAGCACGTCATCCTGACGCACCTTCATGCAGACTTTGTCGCCGGGCATCTGGAACTGCGCGATCGAGTGGGAGCGACGATTTATCTGGGGGCTGCGGCCAAAGCAGGTTACGCGTTTACTCCACTTCGCGACGGTGAGAGGGTTGAATTCGGCCGTGTCCGTCTGAAGGCGCTGGAAACACCGGGCCACACGCCTGAGTCTATCTCCATTCTCGTTTTTGACCTGAACGCCAGCGACACGCAACCGCATGCAGTGCTCACCGGGGACACCTTGTTCATCGGAGACGTTGGCCGTCCCGACCTGCGCGCGGCGCTGGGCTGGTCGGCAATGGAATTGGGCAGCCTACTCTTCGATTCGCTGCACAAGAAATTGCTGGCTCTGCCGGACGAGAGCCTGGTCTATCCGGCGCACGGCGCGGGTTCGCTGTGCGGAAAAGCCATCAGCAAAGAGACGGTGTCCACACTGGGAGAACAACGGCGATTGAACTACGCGCTGCAGCCCATGAGCAAGGAAGCGTTCATCCAGGTGGTGACCGCGGATCAGCCGGAAGCTCCGCCTTACTTTACCTACGACGCGGTGCTGAACAGCGAAGAGAGACCCACCCTGGACGAAGCGCTGGCGCGAGAGATGAATCCGCTGACGCTCGATGAGGTGCTGGAGCTGAAGGCCAAAGGGGCGCAGATCCTCGATACTCGCGATCCGGACGAATTTGGGGCGGCACACCTGAAGGGCAGCATTAACATCGGGCTCGGGGGCCAATATGCGACTTGGGCCGGAACCATGCTCGATCGACAGCATCCGATCGTGATCATCGCCTCGCCCGGGCGGGAAGCTGAGTCGGCCATCCGGCTGGGGCGCATCGGGTTTGATCACGTTGCCGGATATTTGCAGAACGGGTTGCACAGTCTCGAATTGCGGCCGGAACTGGTTGCGATCACTGAGCGTTTGAGCGCGCCGTTTGCGGCGGAACTCCTGTCGTCAAGTCAGCCCCCGCTGGTTGTGGACGTCCGCGCACCGCGCGAGCGCGAACAAAAACACATTGGCGGGACCTTGAGCATTCCCCTGAATCGCTTGGCCGAAAATCTGGAGAGGTTGCCGAGGAACCGCTCCCTGCTGGTGTATTGCGCCGGTGGCTACCGATCATCCATTGCCGCAAGCTTGCTGCAACGCAGCGGATTTGATTCCGTCGGTGAGATTGCCGGCGGGATCGCGGCCTGGGAAGCGGCGAAATTGCCGGTTCGCCAGGCTGACGTTTAAGAGTTCAAGAAGCATGCAGCTTCAATTCTGCTTCTGGGCGTTCTTCTTGGCGAGGTCGCAGAGCATGTCCGAGTGAATGTTGAGCCCGATGTTGGTCATGTTGTAAACGTGCTCGGTAGCCACCAGCCAAACGATTTCGCAGACCTCGCGCTCAGAGTAAAAGCGGCGCAAGCGAGAAAACGTGCCGGGGCTCACCCTTTTGGACTTTGTGAGTTCAGCCACGTAGTCCAGGGCAGCGCGCTCTGCGTCGGAGAACAAAGGGCTCGTTTGGTACTCCTCCAAAGCGTCGAATTTGGCTTGACTCATCGAGGCTTTGATCGTAAACGAGCGCCCGATATCAATGCAGAAAAGACAAACATTGATGCGCGCCACTTGCTCACGAATGAGCATGACGGTCTCAGCAGGGAGTGTGAGCTTTTTGTCCAGTTGGCCGATCTTTCCGTAGAACTGACCAAAGGCAATGGGCAGTCGCGCCGAATGCACTTTCAGTGGTGTAAGCACCTTGCCGAATTGACGGCGCGTAAAGTAATACGCGAGCTTCATCATCAACCCTTTGGGTTTTTCGATGGGCGGAAGAAATGTGTCCATATTTATGATTTCTGCGTTCGAGCGATCTAGAGTCACGCGTTCCATGGTTCTACCTTCCCTCCTATTCCTTTGATTCTTGGCGTTAGTCGATGTCACGCCTCTTAAGGTCCTCACTGTTGGGCTTCATCTGTACGACGAATGAGAAAGCGGAGACCGGACGTCGCGGAACGCCAGTTTTGGAAACGATTCTGTATCCGGGTAGCCAGCAAGACGGCTTGCATGGGAGAATTTCGACGCCCTATGGACCGCCCCAGAAATTTTCGTCTGTATTTCGCCTCCTTTGCGCTGGCCATTGGCGCGCTGATTGTCCTGCTGCGAGAGCATCGCCCATCCTTTCTGCGGCCGGACCTGCACCTGTGCGCCTACGTCACGACGGCGGATGGCTCGGTCGCCGTGGTGGACATCGTTAAACTCAAAGCGGTGGCGCACATCCCGGTGGGGCCCGGGCCTTCCGGCCTGCGCGAACATCCCACGCGGCCGGAAATCCTGGGCGTCAGCTCCCAGGGAGGCTACGTCTGGATTCTTGATGCGCGCACTTATCAGGTAAGCGCGCACATTCCGGTTGGCCCGCTTCCCTACGCGCTGGATTTTTCCCCGGACGGAGATCGCCTGTATACGACGACGTCAGGGAACGACACCGTGCTTGCAGTCGACATTCGCTCACATGCCATTGTGGCGCGCGGCCGGACCGGCCGCGAACCGGTCCTGGCGAAGGCCACGCCGGATGGAAAGTCTGTGCTCGTGGTGAACCATGGGGAAGGTTCCTTGGGCATTCATGACGCGGCCACGCTGGCGCTGCGCAGCAGGGTTCCGGTGGTGCCTCAGCCCGATGACGTCGCTGTGCTGCCAGATAGTTCTCTTGCTTTTGTCATGAGCCGCACTGAATCGCTGCTCTCCGTAGTGGATTTGAAGAGCAGCGTGCTGGCCACGAATCTTGGGCTGGCTGGAAAGCCAACGGACATGCTGCTCAAACCCGATGGAGGAGAACTGTATGTGATTTCCCCGGAATCGCATGGGCTGCAAGCCATCAATACCTGGACGCACGAAGTGGGAGACACGATGGTGTTGGGCTCTGCTCCGACGCGCGGAGTGCTTAGTGCCGACGCCAGCCTGCTCTACGTTTCAGACACTGCGGCCGATCGCATCACCCCCGTGGATATTACAAACCGGCGCATCATTCGCGATCCGGGTAAGGGTTTCCCAATACCGGCAGGCGATGAGCCTGGCGCCTTGCGATTTGATCCCAATGAAACTCTCCTGCTGGTGGTGAGCCAAGGTTCCGACGACCTTGCCGTGATTCGTGTTCGAACGAATTTCTTGGTGACGATGATTCCCGTGGGGCCGCGCCCGCAGGAGCTGGCAGTGAAGCTGTACGGAAATAAGAAAGCAACGAAGTAAGGGAAAAACAGACATTCGAGAGCGAAGCCGCCCGTAGCGCAAGACCTATTCAGGAGTCCAGGCGAAATCATCCTCGCCAAGTTGAATGTCGAGAAAGCCTTCCGCCGGAAGCACATCCACGGGCAATCCGCCGTGCCACAAAGCCACCCCGAGTCTGAGTTTGCTTTGACCTTTGAGATCGAGCTGATCACGATGAATCGCAACTTCCAGAATACGGTCAAACGCGGCGACTGCAACGGAATCGAGATTCAACAAACAAACTCGGGCCTTTTCCACGGCAAATTCCTGAATCCGACCACGCTGTAGCTTTACGACGATGATGAGCTCTTCCGCACCGCAGACGGTAATGCGAAATTCGGGATCTTCGAGCTCGCTCATCGTCTCGGGAAAAGCGTCGATGCGGATGCAGAAGCGGCCCTCCTCGAAACCATAACGCATCTCGTGAAGGTAAAAGACACGGCCGTGCATTGAGCCGCCCCGGCGTTCTGGAGAATACAAGCCTGCGCCGAGCCACTCGAAATAGGAAGTTTCGCGGCCATCCACATTGACACGCAGGAAACCAGCGGGTGGGAGCTGGAGTGCATGCTCCGGGCGACGCTTGATCGGCTTCGCAAGGTCCTCAGGCGCAACTTCACCGAGCGCGAGATAAATTCCCGTGAGATGCTTTCGATACAGCGCGTCGAACTCCGCATCGTTTGCAGTGCTGTGCTCGGGACCAAACCACCAGCACCAGTCGCTGCCCTCAGCGGCCAGGAGCGATTCGTGGGCCTCCTTTAAGCCCGTTTCCGTTGGCGCGTCTGGTCTCCCCTTTTTGTACGCCTCCACTGCACGAGCGTACACTTCGCGGGCATCCCACAGCAGTTCCCAGGCAGTCACATCTTCGCTGTGGCCGATCCATACGTCGAAATTGGCGTTGATCCAGGAGCCGGGGAAAATCTCCCCCGTTGCCGGAATCGATCCGGCAGCAGAAATGGCCTCACCGGCCGTGAGTGCGCGAAAGTCGGCATCGGATTCGATACGGCGATAAAACTCACGCAGGAATTCGCGGCCGTTGCCCGGGTAGTATTCCCAGGCGTTTTCGCCATCGAGAAAAAGGCAAACGGTCAGCGGCTGATTGGCAGACACTTTCTCACCGAGCAGGCGCAAGCGCGAATGGAGGTCGGCGGCGGCCGCTTTCGCTTCCATGCGGCTGTAAACGAAGCCGATCAGGTCCGAAAGGTGGTGATCGCGGAACAGCCCTGTAATCGCTTTCTCGCCAAGCTGAACCCGCCAGGGCTTGAACAAGCGTTCGGCACCCGCGGGAATGCCATTGGAATCGCGAAAGAAGGCAACGTTCAGCGTGCGGCCGAGCACACCTTCATCTGTGCCGAACCACCGGAAACCCTCTTCTGCTGCAATCGAGAGCGCTTGATTCGAGACAGAGCCTTCCGATGGCCACAGGCCTGCCGGCTTCGCACCAAATGTTTTCTCATGATACTGACGCGCGAGCTGCAACTGTTCACGGGCGTCCTCCGGCCGGCGGAACGCGCGGCGCGGAAGGGGCGTCGCAGAATTCGCGATGCGCGCAACGTCAGAATCGCACAGGAGCGGCAGAATCGGGTGATAGAACGGCGTCGTGCTGATTTCGATTTGGCCGCGCGCGGCGGCGTCGCGATACGCGGGAAGAATCAAACGCAAGAGTTCCTGCTGCTTCTCTTTCAAGGCCATCTTGTCGTTCTCTGAGTAATCCTTCCCTTTCGCGGCAATGCGGCTGATAACCTCATCCTTTTGGAACCAGGACTCTTCCATCCAGGCTAGTTGGGAGAGGAGCTGCAGGTCGCGCCAGTCCCGCGGCGTGAATGTGACAAGCGCTTGCGCGCCTCCCGCAGGCAGAGACCATTCGTAAAGCTCCACAAAACGTGGCCAGCGGGACATCAGGTGCTCCTGGTTCACCTGAAAGGCGCGGGAAATAATCTCGGCTTTGTCCTCGCGGGTCAATTCGTCGGCATTTTTGAAAGCCAGGGCATGCCACGGCTCATTGAACTTCCCGCTGGCGTATTCCTCGAGCTGCATTCCAAGGGCTGGAACCACATTGAAGGTGGCATGGAACTTTGGAAATTCGCGAAGCATCTCCACCATGCCGTAGTAGTCTTTGAGAGCGTGAAGGCGCGTCCAAGGGAGAACGTAGCGGCCCGTCTCCGGGTCACGATATTGCGGCTGATGCATGTGCCACAGCACGACAAGATGAATGCGATTCATTCCGCGGGTGTCCGGAAGCGAGGCTGACGCAAGCGGTTTGTGCTGTTCCTGGCCCCTAGCATAGAGAGATTCAAAGTATACAGGCAAGCGCGCCAGGAGGAGAGCCGATGGTTCGATTCGCGACAATCTTGTCAATGCCCTGCTATTCAGCTGAGGCGCGAACCGAACAAAACAAACAGCGTGGTACACTGAACTTTCGCGTCATGCGCATTCTGGATCGTTATATCGTCCGCGAGGTATCCCGCCACGCCTTCCTCGGACTGGTCGTTTTCACGTTCGTGTTTCTGGTGCCCCGTCTGGTCCAGCTCATGGAGATTTACGTGCGTCATGTGGGCTCGGACGTGCAAATTCTGAAGTTTTTCCTTTGCATCTTCCCGGGTGTTTTTGTGTTCACGGTGCCGATCGCCACCCTGATTGGTGTCCTTCTGGGTCTCGGCCGGATGTCAGCCGACAGCGAAATCATCGCGTTGACTTCGCTGGGGATTGGACGGCGGCGCATTCTTTTTCCCGTGGGGATGCTGGCAATGGCTGGAGCGCTGCTCACGCTGACGATGACCGCGTGGGTGGCGCCCGCCGCACTGCGAACCGTGAACGCCATCAAGGCGGACCTGGCCAGCTCACAAATTTCCTTTCAGGTCCAGCCGCGCGTGTTCGACGAACGGTTCCCCAAAAAAGTGTTGTACGTGAACGATGTGTCCGCCAGTGGAACGCAGTGGCATGGGGTATTCGTCGCCGATACGGGCGGAGAAAGCGGCTCGCAGGTAACTCTAGCCGATAGCGCGGTCGTGATTGCCGAGCCGCGCCAGGGCAAACTGGAGCTGCACCTGCAGGGCGGCACGACGCACGAGTTTTCCCGCGCCGATGCCAATCATTACTCGGTCACTTCCTTTGGACGAAGCGACTGGCCAATTGAAGTGAGTGGGCTGACCTCGGTCCATGCGCGGCAAGCAAGCATCGCGGAACAAACGATGCGGGAACTGGTTGCGGAAAGAGATGCTGGCTCTCGCGACGCTCGTGTGGAATTGCACACGCGCCTGGCATTCCCCGTGGCATGCCTGGTATTTGCTCTTGTGGCTGTGCCTCTGGGAGCACAGCCGAGGCGCGGCGGACGCGCAGCCGGCTCCCTTCTAGCCGTCATTTTGATTGCCGCCTATTACCTCTTGCTGATCATGGGCGCGGGACTGGCTCGGCACGGGAAGCTTTCGCCTGCTGCGGGAATCTGGATGGCGAACGCGATCTTGGCGACTTTTGGGCTGGCCCTGCTGCCAAGAATGGAACAGTTCCGGGGAGAGGGCCGCTGGTTGCGTCGCTTAGGGTATCTCACGAGACGGTTCCAGCTGGCCCGCCGGCGAAGAGCGCAAGCCCGCGCGCGCGCGGCGGCCGCCCTGGCCGCGAACGGCACCGCGAATGAATTGCCCGCGCCTTCGAGTGGCAGCTTCCCGCGCTTGATGGACCTCTACGTCCTCCGGAAATTCTTTTTTCATTTCGTAGTGTTCCTAGCAGTGTTCGTTTTTCTGTACGAGGCATTCACGTTTTTTGAGCTCCTCGATGACATCGGACGGCGCCGCATACCGTTCGTCACGGTCAAGGACTATTTCTGGTATCTGACGCCGTATTTGGGTTACCACCTGGCGCCCCTGGCGGGCCTGGTGGCTGTACTAGTGACGCTCGGAATCATGAGCAAGAACAACGAAATCGTAGCGATCAAGGCCACCGGCATCAGCCTTTTTCGCGTGGCCGTGCCTTTGCTCCTGGCAGGTTTAGCCCTGGCGGGCATGCTGGTGGTGCTCGACGATACCTATTTGCCATATGCCAACCAGCGCCAGGATGACCTCCACAACCAGATTAAAGGAAGGCCGCCACAAACGTACACCCACCCGCAGCGATGGATTTTTGGCGAGAATTCGAAGATCTACAACTACGACGTATTCGATCCCGAGCAGAGTCTCTTTGGCGGGCTCAGCGTTTTGGAGCTGGATCCCGCCAATTTCCATTTGAGGCGCAGGATTTTTGCAACACGAGCCCGTTGGTCGGATGCTCAACATGTATGGGTGCTCGAAAACGGATGGATTCGTGATTTTGCGGATGGTTCGGTAGCAAAGTTTGAGACCTTTGCGGCAGCGGCTCCGCCCGAGCTCTCCGAGCCTCCCAGCTACTTCAACCGCGAAGTGCGTCAAGCCTTTCAGATGAGCCTCGGCGAATTGGGAAACTATATTGACGGGTTGCACCGCGCAGGCTTCGACGTGGCCACGCTGATGGTGCAGTGGCACAAGAAAATGGCCTATCCGCTGATGGCTCCGGTCAGCATGCTGCTGGCGATTCCGTTTGCGTTTTTGGTCGGAACTCGGGGCGCCATCGGAGGTGTGGCCGTCGGCGTCGGAATCGGTGTGGCCTATTGGGCCATTGCAGCTCTTTTGGAAGCCATGGGCGGAGTAGGGCAACTGCCGCCTCTATTGGCGGGGTGGTCGCCGGACATAGTTTTCTTCTTCTTGGGGCTGTACTTCTTCTTCAAAATGCCGACCTAGGGCGCATTGGTCGTCGACAAATCCCGGTGCTCACAAGAAGCCTCGAAAATGGGTGCAGCGCGAGCTTGCCTGCTCCTAAAAAGACCAGTTAAAGTAAAACTTTAACTGGTCTTTTTCGATTCGTTCGCGTGTTTTTGCTTGGCTTTTTTGAGTTCAACCATTACTTGAGCTGCGGCCAAACGTGCAATGGGAACGCGAAATGGCGAAGCGCTCACATAATCCATTCCCAAAGTGTGGCAGAACTTGACGCTATCCGCGTCCCCACCATGCTCGCCGCAGATGCCGACCTTCAATTTGGCGCGCGTCTTGCGGCCCTGTTCAATGCCCCACCGCATGAGCATGCCAACGCCTTTGGTGTCGAGGGTTTGGAACGGATCCGCGCCGAAAATACCGGCTTTCTTCTCGTCCACATAGTCTGGCAGGAAACGGCCCGCGTCATCGCGGGAGAGCCCCATGGTCGTTTGCGTGAGGTCGTTGGTACCAAAGGAAAAGAATTCCGCGACTTCCGAGATTTCCCCGGCCATCAGTGCTGCGCGAGGAAGCTCGATCATCGTGCCAACAAGATAGCTCAGCTTCGTTCCGGACTTCTCGATGATCTCCTCCGCAACGCGGCGCGTCGCTTGCTCGAGGATCGAGAGTTCCTTCCGGTCCAAAACGAGCGGATGCATGATCTCAGGTAAAACTTTAACTTCGTCTTTTTGGCACGCGATGGCGGCTTCGATGATGGCCCGAACCTGCATCTCCAGGATTTCCGGGTACGTGATACAAAGACGGCAGCCGCGATGCCCTAGCATCGGGTTCGCCTCGTGGAGTTGCTCGACGCGGCGGGCCACAACATCCACACTGATGCCCAATTCGCTCGCCAATTCCTCCTGTTTTTTGCGATCGTGGGGGACGAACTCATGCAGCGGTGGATCAATCAGACGGATGGTCACCGGAAATCCGTCCATGGCCTTGAAGATGCCCATGAAATCGCGCCGCTGGAACGGAAGCAGCTTGTCCAAGGCCTTCACGCGCGATTCTTTGTTATCCGCAAGAATCATTTCTTGGATGGCCCGCTGACGCTCATGGCTCTTCTCCGGGAACTCAAAGTCGGTGAAGAACATGTGCTCGGTGCGGCACAGGCCAATGCCCTCTGCACCGAATTCGCGCGCTTTGCGGGCATCCTGAGGCGTATCCGCATTCGTGCGAACTCGAAGCTGGCGGGCTTCGTCGGCCCATTTCATGAAGATCTCGTATGATTTTGGAAGTTGCGGCACAACCAGAGGCAGTGCTTCGGTGTAGACGATGCCTTCGCTTCCGTCCAGGGTGATCCAATCGCCTTCTCGAACCACGTGGCCGTCGGTGGACATGGAGAGCGCTTTGTAGTCAATGTCCAGCTTCTCGGCGCCCACGACGCAACACTTACCCCAGCCACGCGCCACAACCGCGGCATGGCTGGTTTTGCCACCTGTTGCAGTGAGGATGCCCTGCGCAACGGCCATGCCGCCCACGTCTTCTGGGCTGGTTTCGCGTCGAACCAGAATGACTTTCTCGCCGCGCTCCGCCCATTCCTCGGCTTTGGGTGCGGAGAACACGACGCGCCCCGCAGCGGCACCAGGAACCGCATTGATGCCAGTAGTGAGGACCTTGGCGGAGAGCAACTTCCTGTCTATTTTGGAATCGATCACCGGATAAAAGAGGCGCTCAATGTCTTCCGGCTTGATGCGCAGCAGCGCTTCGTCGCGAGGGATGAGCTTTTCATTGGCCATGTCCACGGCCATTCGAAACGCGGCCGCGGGGGTACGCTTGCCGGTGCGCGTCTGCAGCATGTAAAGCTTGCCCTCTTCAACGGTGAACTCCATGTCCTGCATGTCGCGGTAGTGCTTTTCAAGTTTCTCCCGGACCTTCAGAAGTTGCGCATAGACCTTGGACATGGTCTTGGCCATTTCGTTGAGGTGCATCGGCGTTCGAATGCCGGCGACAACGTCTTCGCCCTGCGCGTTCACCAGATAGTCGCCATAGAAAACCCTTTCGCCGGAGCTCGGGTCGCGGGTGAAGCAGACTCCCGTTCCAGAGTTTTCGCCGGTGTTCCCGAAGACCATTTGCACAACGTTGACGGCAGTGCCGAGCAGCCCGGTGATCTTCTCCACTCGGCGGTAAGTCACCGCCTTCTCGGCCATCCACGACCCGAAGACCGCTCCGATGGCTCCCCAGAGCTGCTCCAGGGGATCATCCGGGAAATCGGTCCCGGACTTCTTTCGGAAGTACTCCTTGTATTCCGCGACCAGCTCTTTCCATCCGCTGGCGGGTACGGCCGTGTCCTCTTTGATTCCGAGACGCTGCTTCATCGCGCGCAAGCGATGTTCCAGGTCGTCCTTGGATAAGCCCATAACGACGGTGGAATACATTTGAACGAAGCGGCGGTAGGCGTCGTACGCAAAACGCTCGTTCTTGGTGGCCGACGCGAGTCCCGCAACGGAACGATCATTCAGTCCCAGATTCAAGATCGTTTCCATCATTCCCGGCATGGACCGCGCAGAACCAGATCGCACGCTGACCAAAAGAGGGTTCTTGGGATCGCCAAGCTTCTTCTTGGTGGCCCGCTCGAGCCTTGCGACGTTGTCCCCGACCTGCTTGTTCAACTCGGGCGGGAATCTCTTGTTGTGCTTGTAATAGTAATCGCAGGCTTCCGTCGAGATGGTGAAGCCGGCTGGCACGGGCAGGCCGATTTTGGTCATTTCGGCAAGCCCGGCACCTTTCCCTCCCAGGAGATCACGCCAAGAGCCGTCTCCTTCCGCTTTCCCTGCACCGAAAAAATACACCCACTTTTTCACTGTCATCCTCGCTTCCCATAGGTTGTTTGCGGCTTTACTTGCAATAGCCGGGGATTTTGTTGCAGAGCCAAAAAATAAATTGTCGGCACGCCGACGATCGTCGAGTTAAGTAAAACTTTAACTCGTGCTTATCGCTCTTCTCCGCCAATCTCGGAGAAGTCCGCGATGGTGGTGAACTCGCCCAGCAACTGCGCGAGCAAGGCCAGCCGATTCTTCCGCACCTCTTCCTTCTCGGCCATCACCATCACGCCATCAAAAAACTTGTCCACCACTGGCCGAAGGTTCGCTATCGCCTCCAGCGCCTCTTGGTACTTCCCTCCTCGCTTCAGCGATTGCACCTTGGACGCCGCAGCCTGAGCCGCAGAGTGGAGCTCGCGCTCGGCCGCGCTCGCAAACAATTCCGGATTCACTCGCCGGTCCCCGTCCAAAGCAACGCCGGCCTTCTCTAGGATCTTCCGAATGCGCTTGAAAGAAACCGCCAACGGCTCAAAGTTCCGCGACTTCCGAATTGCTCTCAGGGCGGAAAGCCGTTTCTGAGTCTCCACCAGGTCGTCCGCTCCAGCTCGAAACACGGCAGCCACTTCGTCGTGCGCAAACTGCTCCTGTTCCCGGAACACGAACCTGGCGCGGTCCAAGATGAAATCCAAAACCTTCGATTCTTGATCGGGGCTCACTCCGCGCTTTGGCTTGCGCGTGAGCAGTGCTTTCCCCGCGGCCCCTATTGCCAAAGAGAGCGAGACTGGAAGTTTCTTCTCCAGGGTAATCTTGACGATGCCAAGCGCGGCACGGCGCAGTGCGTAAGGATCACTCGAACCTGTCGGCACAATTCCAACCGCAAGGCACCCGACCACAGAATCGAGTTTGTCGGCAAAAGCAACGGCGCATCCGGTTAAGTTGCGCGGGATAGGATCGTGCAATCCCACCGGGCGATGGTGGTCATACACGGCGTCCGCGATCTCCTCTGATTCGCCTTGCGCCCGTGCATAGAGCCCGCCCACCATGCCCTGCAGCTCGGGGAACTCGCGCACCATCTCCGTTACCAGATCGCACTTAGCCAGCTCCGCAGCACGGTCTGCTTCAGCCACATGCGCCTGATGAATGCCGAGATTAAACCACTGCTCGGATAGCCAGCGGGCGATGTCTCGCACGCGCTCCACTTTGTCGCGGTAGCTGCCAAGGCGCGATTCGTAGGTAACCCGTTCGAGTTTCGGCAGATAGTCGGCGAGCCGACACTTCTGGTCGGACTCCCAGAAGAAACGCGCATCGGCAAACCGGGCGCGCAAAACCCGCTCGTGCCCCGCCCGGATCATCCCCTTGGCATCCTTGTCGGTGTTAATGACCGCCAGAAACTGCGCGGCGAGTTCTCCGTTCTTCTTCTCAACCGCGAAATACTTCTGATGATCCCGCATGACGGTGACGAGAATTTCGTCCGGCAAGTCCAGAAACGCAGGGTCGAAGTCGCCCTGAATCACCGTCGGACACTCGTTCAGGTAGGTAACCAGAGTGCGGAGGCCAGCGTCCTCGTGGATTCGATAGCCGGCGCGCTTTGCAAAACCTTCCAACTCCCTGCCGATTTTTTCCTGCCGCCGCGCCGGGCGAACGATTACACCATTCGCCTGCAACTTCTTTTCGTAGTCTTGAAAACTGCTCACGCGAATTGCCGTCGACCCCAGAAAGCGGTGCCCGCGCGTGGCGTTCCCTGCTGCGATTCCTGCCACCTCCACCGGCAGCGGCTTGCCGTCGAACACCGCAACCACCCAGCGAATTGGCCGGATGAACCGCGGCCCACGAAGCCCCGTCCAAGTCATCGAGCGCGGCCAAGTCAAGTCGTGGACCGCGCGCGGCAAGATGGCGCTGAGGATCTGCTCGGTGGCGCGACCTGCCTTCACTTGCTTGGCGGCAAGATACTCCCCCTTCGCGGTTTGCACCAGGTAAAGGGAGTTGACGTGGACTCGCTGCTTCTCCGCAAAGCTCAAGGCCGCTCGTGTCGGCGCGCCGACACCATCGTAGGCCACCGACTTCGGCGGCCCGGTCACTTCAAACTCGAGGTCGGCCTGCTTGGCAGGGAGCCCGCGAACCCGGGCGGTTAAGCGACGCGGGGTGCTGAAAGTCTCGACGGTCACTTCCTTGGAAAGATCTTCTGCCGCCAGCAGCTTCTCGATGTTGACCCGCAAATCCTCTTCGGCCCTGGGCAGCATCCCGGCGGGAATCTCTTCGCACCCAATCTCAAAGAGCAATTCGGGAGGATTCCCTTTGCCGGTTGACTTCATGCGCGCACCTCAAGGGCCCGTTCTGAGGCGCCCCCCATTTGTTCGAGGTACGACGCCGCGGTGCGGCAGGCCAGCGTGCGTACGCGAGCCATCAAAGCCGCACGCTCCGTGGTCGAGATCACCCCACGTGCATCCATTAGGTTAAATAAGTGGGAGCATTTGAGGCAGTGGTCGTACGCGGCGAGCAGCGGATACCGCTCTCGGGCCTTCCCCTCCGCGACCTTAAAACCGTCCAGGAGCTCCTTGGCTTGGCTTTCATGCAGCTCAAACTCACCGCGGATAGCTGCAGCATCGCTGCGATCGAAGCTGTATTCGGAAAGCTGTTGTTCTTCCGCAAGCCGAATATCGCCATACGTTTTGTCCGATGACCAGCGCAATGCATAAACACTTTCGACGTTTTGCAGGAACGCACAGATGCGCTCGAGCCCGTAGGTTAGCTCCACCGAAATGGGGTCGAGGTCCATCCCGCCGCTCTGCTGAAAATAGGTGAACTGCGTAATCTCTAATCCGTCGAGGAGCACCTGCCAGCCGATCCCCCAGGCGCCAAGCGTTGGAGACTCCCAATTGTCTTCCTCAAATCGAATGTCATGCTTCTTCAGGTCAATTCCAATGGCCCCAAGGCTCTTCAAGTAAACGTCCTGAACGTCCACGGGCGAGGGCTTGAGTATGACCTGATACTGGGTGTGTTTGTAAAGCCGGTTGGGATTTTCCCCATAGCGGCCGTCGGCGGGCCGACGACTCGGTTGTACGAATCCGACGCGGTAGGGCTGCGGCCCGAGCACACGAAAGAAGGTCTCCGGGTGCATCGTGCCGGCTCCCACTTCCACATCATACGGCTGCTGAAGAACGCAACCCTGCTTCCCCCAAAACTCGGAAAGCCTAAGGATCAAATCCTGAAACGTAAGCCCCCGGCTCTTCTCTTCAAGTTTTACTTTAAGTCTCAAGAAATCTCCAGTAATTCCGGTGTACTCAACCGCCGTTCCGCATGCAACTCAATCCACACCAGTGATGCGCGGCGCAATTCCTCGGCACCCCCCCGCATGGACTTCTCCAACGCCATTCGATCGAGCCTCTCGCCCGTAAATCTCTCGGCCAGCGCCCTGGCTCCGGCGTGCATGGGCTTCATCCCGGCGCGGTGGCACTTCTCGCAGAACAACCCGGCGCGGTGTGCATCATAAAAAGCCGCACCCAAGTCAAAAGCCGACCCGCAATCGGCGCACCGGTCAAACCGCGGCAGCCACCCGCCGAGCCGCACCGTCCAAAACGAGAAATAGCTCAGTGGCAATTCCCAATTCCCTGTTCGCGCAATCTCTCGAGCCGCCAGCAATATCAGCCGGAACATCGCCTCTGACACCTCGTGCTCCGGCAGAACCAGCTCCGCGATCTCACTGATCACCGCCAAACCCGTGCTCAGTCCGTAATCGCTTTGTGCCTTATGCAGAGACTCCAGCGGCTCGGTCTGCTGGATGCGAACCAGTTCGCGGGTCTCCCTCTCGACATACCAAATCTGGACGTGAGAAAGGATTTCGAGCGTCGAGCCAAAGCGGTTCTTCAGGCGCCGGGCTCCCGCGGCCACACCACGCAGCCGTCCCGACGTGCGGCCCAGAAAACTCACCACGCGGTCCGCCTCGCCCAGCGGAAATGTTTTCAGGATGATGGCTTCCGTTTCCCGGGCAGGCATGGGCAGTCGGCGCGCCGACGGTGCGCCGGACAGCTGCAAGACTCCGTCCGAATCGCACGCACACGCAGAACTCCATTAATTATCATACGCTCCCGCAAGACGCAATCTTTCCCTGCCCCGAAAACACCAGAATCATTCACGCCAAAGAAAAAGCACCTTCCTCCCTTGCTCCGCAACAGAAATTCAAGCCGCTCCCTTGCCCACCGGGAACCCAGTGCGACCTCCCGCGCACCACAACCGAGATCCTCCAACAGCGGCTCATGACCACGGCCAACTCACCCCGTATTTCTTGCCGCGAAGGAGCTCTTTCCCACGCAACACCCTCAAATTCAACCAGTTCCGGTGCCAAAATGTTCTGTTAACCAGGATACTTCCACTACAAACATTATCGGACCCAACGGCTGGCTTTTCATTTGGCTCCTGGTTCGCTACTCTGCTCCGGGCCAATCTCATGTTTATCCCGCTCAAAGACATCAACCCGTCGCGAAGCTACCCCTACGTCAACATCACCCTGATTGCGGTCAACGTGGCCCTATTCTTCTATGAGCTGAGCTTGCAATTCTCAATGACTCCGCGTGCTTATGCAGCCTTCCTGACGAGCTACTCCACCGTTCCCGCACGTCTGCCCTCTTTCTTCGCGGGGCACGGCACCTTTCTGATGGCGTTTCTTCCGATAGTGACGAGCATGTTTCTCCACTCCGGCTTCCTGCACCTTGCGGGCAATATGCTCTTCTTATGGATTTTTGGGGATAACGTGGAGGACTTCTTCGGGCACATCCCTTATCTGTTTTTTTACTTCGTGTGCGGAGTCGGCGCGGGCCTGGTTCACATTCTCTTCAATCTGTACTCGCATGTTCCGGCTCTCGGTGCAAGCGGCGCCATCTCAGGCGTAATGGGGGCCTACATCCTGCTTTATCCCAGGGCGCGGATCCTGACCCTGGTTTTTGTCTTTCTGCTTCCCATTCCCGCCGTATTTGTTTTGGGTGAGTGGTTCCTCGGGCAGTTCCTGGCAGGCATGAACGTTCTCGGCGGCGGTGCTTCCGGTGGAGTGGCAGTGATGGCGCACATCGGGGGCTTTCTGCTTGGAATGCTGATAACCGCCATCGTGCGGTGGCGCTAGGGGAAGCGGTCTCCGCCTGCGCCCAACTCGATCTCATGTCTTACTGAAACTGCTGCGCGGGACTACTCTTTTCAACGAACTTCGCCAGCCAGTCCCCAACTTCCACGGTGCTCTTGTTCCCGCCGAGGTCTGGGGTAACGCAGCTCTCGGTCAGCGCCGCGCGAACGGCGCTTCGAATCGCGCCGGCCTCGGGCTTCCATCCAAGAAACTCAAGCATCATGGCCGATGTTAGTACCGACCCAAGCGGGTTAGCAATGCCTTTGCCCGCGATATTCGGCGCGGAACCATGCACCGGCTCAAACAACGACGTTTTTCCCGGATGGATATTCCCGGAAGATGCCAAGCCCAGGCCGCCGGCAAGCTGCGCTCCCAGGTCGCTGATGATGTCTCCAAAAAGATTGCAGGTCACAATCACATCGAACTGGCGCGGATCGCGAATGATTTCCATTGCCAGCGTGTCGATGAAGAGATGCCGCGAGTCAATGTCCGCGTATTCCTGGCGAACTTCCTTGAACACCCGCTGCCACAGGCCGTGGGCGAAAACCATGGCGTTAGACTTATCGCTCATACACACGCGCCTCAGGCTGTTCCCTCTCGCGTACTCGAACGCATAGCGAATAATCCGCTCGACTCCTTTTCGGGAGTTGACGTCTTCCTGAACGGCAATCTCGTCGGGAGTGCCTTGTTTGAAAGTTCCGCCAACGCCGACATACAAACCTTCCGTGTTCTCTCGAAACACAATGAGCCGAATGTCCTTTTCGGTGCGGTCTCGAAGCGGCGTGAGCCGACCGTGAAGCAGCTCCACCGGGCGGGCATTCACGTAGAGGTCGAGCTTGAAGCGCAGTCCCAGCAAAATGTCCACGGCATGCTGATTCGAGGGGACCCGCGGATCACCCAGCGCGCCAAAAAGAATGGCATCAAACTCATCGCGCAGCATCTCCACAGCGCCCGCCGGCAAGGTCACGCCCTCGCGCAGATACTTGTCTGCGCCCCAGTCAAACTCCAGAAACTCGAGCGTGCGATTGGTCGGCGCGCAGACCGCCTTCAAGACTTTTACAGCCTCTGGCGTAACTTCCGCTCCTATGCCGTCGCCGGGAATGACTGCAATGCGCGCCTTCGCGCCGCCGTTTCGCATGGGAATACCGGGCAAGCTTCGTTCCTCCTCTCAAAATTGCCATTCCGAGCAGAGCAGGCGAGGAATCTCTGCCGGCGGGCGCAGTCCGTCCGCAATAAACCCCTGCTCTAGATTGACGCGCTATTCTTTCACTAAAGGGAACGCGGCGCCACCATCCACGCACAGCAATACATGCCGAACAAGCAGGGCGCCCGCCTCTATTTCAACTTGGCGAATTCCGCACGCGCCGCCTCGAGGATGGCAAGGTGCGGGTCCGCGGTCTTCCACAATTCGAAGAATCGCTGGTAGGAGTTGCGCGCAGCATTCCGGGAGCCGGCCATCGCCTGAGCACGCGCCTGCCCCAGAAGCCCCAAGGCCCCGGACCAGCAATTCCCGATAATCCCGCGGTTGCCGGCCAGTTTCTCAAATTCAGCGAGGGCTAGCCCGCCTTGCTTGGTTGCCAGGTACGCCTCGCCACGCAGATAAGCCGGAATCATGCAGGAATAACTCAAATTGCCAATGAGTTGCCCGCGCTCATAAGATTTCACGGCCTGTAGCCGCTCGAGCGCCTGCGCTGGTTTCTGATTCACGAGGTCAAGCTGCGCTCGAACTGTCGGCACCCAGGCCGATTGCACCACGGTGTTTGACACATGCGCGGCCGCGAAATCATCCAACATCCGCTGCGCCCGCCGCTGCTCTCCCAGGCGCGCCAGCACAAGAATCGTCAGCGTTTGTGCGTCGCGGCTATTCGGGGCAATCGTGAGGACTTTGTCCGCTCCGGCTCGCGCTTCTTGCGTCTTGCCGTAAACCGCATCGCGTAGCGCTGAGATTCCTTGCCAGATAGCCGCCGGCTCGGCAAGGTTCGCGGCCTGCGCCGCTTGGACCGCACGCCGAGAGAGTTCGCGCGCTTTCTGAAGATGGCCTTCGTAAGCTTCCGTGTCTGCCTGCAAGGCAAGCATGGCGTCTTCGCCGCCGGCCTTGCCCACCGACCATTCCAATTCGCGCTGCATCGCGCTCGTGTCACCTTGCAGGAAGGCCAGCGCATAGACGTCGGTATGGATCGCGGAATCTTCTAGCCTTCGGGAAGCCGCCAGGTTCAAGATGTAGCGGGCTTCCCTGAGACGCAGCAAGGCGATGTCCGCGGTGGCCGCGTTTTCATACCAGGCCACGCTGCCTGGATCGAGCGATAGCGCTTGCGAGCTAAAGTTGGCAGCCAGCTCGTAGTCCCCGATCAGAAAGTACTCTGAGGCCAGATTGCCTTTCGCGATGTCGTCGCGTGGATAGAGGTCCACCCATTGCTTGTAGCTTTGAATCGCCTTCTGCACGTCGCCGGTGCCCAGGTCATAGTAAAGCGTCGTGATGTGCAGGCGCTCGCGCACCGTTTGCCGGTCGGCCAGTTCGAATGCCTGCCGGATACTGTCCGCAGCCAGGGCATTCTGGTTTAGGTTGTAATAGCTAACGGCCAGATTGGAACGCGCTAGTGCGAATTTGGGGTCGAGTTCGATGGCCTTCTTGAGTGCTGGCAACGCATCGAGCGAACCCTTCTCGCGGCTAAGGCGTCGCCCGTCGGCGAACGACTTGATGGCCTCGAGCGAAGAACTGGTAGCGCGTTCGAGTGGCAGATTGAATTTCTTTACAGAGTCCGGATTTTCTCCCAACTGGGTGCGCAGTTTTGCTGCAGCCTCACCGAGGGCATGAACCACCTCGCTTTTGCCTTGCGCCTCGCTCTTGGCACTGGAAATCTCTTTGGAAGATGCGCACTCGAACGTGCGGAGTTGCAAGCGATAAGTACCTTCGTCCTTGGCGATAGCGCCTGTCAGAAACACCGTAGCGCCCACATGTCCACAAAGTCTTCGGGCACGTTCGCGGTTGACAAAAGTGTTCGGCGCAAGTGACTGCGAACGCAGCGCCTCGGCAACTTTCTCGGCGGAGACAAGATTTAGCACCGGCGATTGAGCGAGGCCGATCGATAAAGCTTCGCGGAGAGACCCGTCGAAAACGACATCGCCCGTTGAGTTTTCAAAGTCACCCAAAAGAAGAATGTCTTTTTCGGTGAGCTTGATGCCATTCCCGGAATACCAGAAGCCTCCTGCCACAAACAGGACGATCAGCAAGACGGTCAGAAGGAGCTTGGTTCTCATGGGCGGCGAACCACCTCTGGACTACGGGTTGGCTGGCTTTCCGACGAACCCGCGTCCCAGCCGGGTCCTCGAACCAGTATCTTCGGGGGAAACACCATGAGGGCAACGCCGACTTGAAACGATAGTAGGGATTCGAACAAGCGCGCGTCAACAAAGTTGCGATGCGGCGTTTACGTAACAGTATTAGCTTTCACGACAGCCGGGCGGCCCGATTCAATCCAATACACCCCGCCGAACGACATGACTCCGCCGAGCACTTGGCTCCACGAGCCCTTTTCACCCAGCCACACGATTCCGAGGATGGTCGCCAGAACGGGAAGCAAGTACGTGAACGCGCTCAACTGCGATGCTTCTAGGTAGCGAAGCAGCCAGAAATAGAAGACATATGCCAGTGCCGAGCTAAAAACCGCCATATAAAACAACGCGGCCCAAGCGCGCCACGGTTGTTCCAAATGGCCAGCCAGGTAGCGTGCCCTGGCTTCACGAATCGCCAACGGAAGCACCATGAGCGCCCCGGCGAAATGCGTGAAGGCGGTCATCGTCAAAGCGTCGTACCTTCCCGTCACGCGCTTTCCAAGGACGCCGTACATAGCAAACCCGAGGGAGCCTGCCATGGTAATCGCGTCGCCTTCGATGGATGCCGAATGCGCGGAAATGCCGTTTTCGGATACGAGCACAATCACTCCGGCAAGAGCGATCAGCATTCCAACGACCTTATGTCCAGTCGCTCGCTCAAGCCCGAAAAGAACCGCAAGCACCAGAATGTAGATGGGACTCAGGCCGACGATCACCGCGGAATGGCTGACGCTCGTGAAATGCAAGCCAATCGTGAAGCACATCTGATTGACCGTCACGCCAAAGAAACCAAGGTAAATAAAAATCCAGAGATCCCGCGCTACGAACCCACGGCGCCGAAGTTCGGCCGCTTCCGCAAACGCCCTTAGTCTCAAGCAAACCCAATACACTGGGACCATGACCACGCCCGCCAGCACCACCCGGAAAGAGGCCATGGCTAGAGGTGGCAGATAAAGAAGCCCGATTTTTGCCGCGATGAAATTGCCAGCCCAAACCACGACTAGCACGGCGATGGAGGCGGCAATTGCGGGACGGCTGGGTGCGCGTCCCGTGGACGATTCGATCTTCACAGCGTCAAGCCAGGCGTTCCTTGTGGACCGTAAGTTTTTCGATGAGATCGAACCGCGGCTCGAATCCGATGCCCGGCCCGGTAGGAACACGAATCGTGCCCTGCGGTGAGACGGTAACTTCCGGAGAGATGATATCTTCCGCCCAATAGCGCTTGCTGGCCGTGACGTCCCCGGGGAGCGAAAAGTTCGGCAGGGTCGAAAGTGCGATGTTGTGCGCCCGGCCGATCCCGGTCTCGAGCATCCCGCCGCACCACACCGGAACGTCGTGCTGCTGGCAAACGTCGTGAATCCGCCGCGCCATGGCGTGGCCGCCAACTCGGCCCATTTTGATATTCACAATCTTGCATGCGCCAAGTTCCACGGCTGCGCGCGCCTGCTCCTCCGTGTGTACGCATTCATCTAGACAAATCGGAGTTTCCATTTGTTTCTGAAGTTCGACGTGGCTGTAGAGGTCATCCCAGCCGAGCGGTTGCTCGATCATCATCAGGTAGAACCCTTCAAGCTGCCTCAGCAGCGGAAGGTCCGCAAGCGTGTACGCGGAATTCGCGTCAACCATCAGCTTGACCCGCGGAAATTCTTGCCGCAGCCGACGCACCTGCTCCAGGTCTTTGCCCGGCTTGATTTTTATCTTGATGCGCTGGTAGCCCGCCGCCAACTCCTTCTTTACCGTTGCTACCAGCTCGTCGAGCCCATCCTTGATTCCGATGGAAACACCGGAGGCAATTTCTTCCCGCGTCCCGCCCAGCAGCTTCGACAGCGGAATTGCCTTTTGCCTGGCCTCCGCATCCCACACCGCCGCTTCCAGGCAAGCCTTGGCCATGTTGTGGCCGCGCACCCGTTTGAGGAACCCCCAAATTTCACACGCGGAGTCGAATCTCTGGCCTTTAACCATCGGCCACAAGAAGTCGCGCAGAACCGGCCACGCGGTGTCTGCGTATTCGGGGCTATAGAACGGCGCCTCCGCAGCCACGCATTCGCCCCAGCCAACGACGCCATCCACGTTTGCTTCCAGCAGAATGATGCGCCGCACGTCCAGCCGATCCATGCTGGTTTCGAACGGCGCCAACAGCTTCATCGAGATTTCACGGAGTGTGATTCCTTGGATTTGCATGTTTTTGCTGGGCTGCAACCTTTCTTAAAATTCGCTTCTCAAAAGTCGCTCCAGGGAGCAAGAAAATACGCGGGGTTGCCTTTTCCAGTGCGCAACCCAATCGCCGCGTACCCTTTCGCAAACCATTTGGTGAACTCTTCCCGCATTCGCGCCTGCACCGTCAGGATCTCCGGAGCGTTTTCCTGCTGCCAGCGTTCCAGTGTCGCGGGCAATTCAATGATCGCGGGCGCTTCCGCCGGGTCCTCCGCGAGATTCTGGATCACCGCCACCACCCGTGCGGAATCCAGCCGCCATTCCACCAGCAACCGGTCCGTCGCCAAACCACGGTGCAGCGGGCTGGTCGTAACGCCATAAAGATTCGGCAGATACTCCCTGCAAATCGCGCCGAGCCGGTTCAAATTAAAATGCGCATTGCGAAGCTCCAACGGATCGAATGTCCATTGAACAAGGCGGATCCCGCGGCTCAACGCGTCGTCGCGCTGAAACAGCTTCAGCATGCGCCCAACGCCACGGTCACGGTAATCGCTCAGCACCCCCGTCATATGCGAATGCAGGTACGGCGCTCCATTGCGCAAACCAACCACTGCGAGCGTGTAACCGATCATGCGGGTGTTATCAAACGCCCCTAGGACCTGGCCCCCCGTACGCGCCGCCACCACAAACGCCGTCACCGGCTCGACTTCCAGGTCGGCCTCGCCCCAAATCTGCCGCTGGAGTTCCACGCAGCATTGAAACTCCTCGAGCTTTTCGCACTTGCGGACCCGGATCTCTCCGCTCATTTCCGCGCCTGCGTCTTCGCCAGTTCGCGCGCGGGCGGTCCCGCATCCGTCTCCTTTGTCGCGTCCCAAAGCACCTCCATTTCTTCCCGCGGAAGATCCTTGAATTCGCGGCCCGATTCGCGCGCTCGTGCTTCCATCGCACGAAATCGCCGCGAAAATTTCGCGTTGGCTTTCTTCAGTGCAATTTCCGGGTCAACACGCAGGAATCGCGCCAGGTTTACCGCCGCAAACAACAAATCGCCCATCTCTTCTTCAATTTTCTGCGGCTCTTTGTCATTGAAGGCGATTTCCAACTCAGCCGTCTCTTCTCGCATCTTGTCAATGACGCCTTGCGCGTCGTCCCAATCAAATCCGATTCGCGACGCCTTCCGCGTTAATTGAAATCCCTCAAGCGTCGCAGGCAACGCGCGCGAAACGCCATCCAGCAAAGAGGGGGCTTCTTTCGTGCCGACCCCGTCTTCACTCTTCGCCCCACTCGTTCGTCGCTCTTCCGCCTTGATCTGCTCCCAATTTCTCAACACTTCCTTCGTGTCTTTCGCGCGCGTGTCGCCAAAAACATGCGGGTGCCGGCGAATCATCTTGTCGTGAACCTCGCGGATCACGTCGGCAACCGTGAACCTTCCTCCCTCGCTCGCAATCTGCGAATGAAAGACAATCTGTAAAAGCAGATCGCCCATCTCTTCTGCAAACTTTGCGTCATTCCCGGTATCGAGCGCCTCCAGGACCTCGTAAGCCTCCTCCAGGAGGTACGTTCGCAACGTCTGGTGCGTTTGCTCGCGATCCCACGGGCACCCCTTCGGCGCGCGCAGCCGCGCTTGCACGGCCACGAGTCTTTCAAACCATTCGCCGGGAGTCAAATGTTTCATTTTGCCGGAACGTGCCTTCCCCGCGTTTTTCTTGGCTCTTTTGCTCTTTTTCTTTGTGGGCCGAGGCATTGGCTTTGTCAGTAGTCTGCGAAGTGAATCAAATGTTCCACTGTATCCGGCAAAGGCGTGTTTTACAAGCCGCGAGTTTTAGGGCTACTTTAATACAAGTGAGGCCGAGCCCGGCCTCCGGCGACTCGCACTGCCCAGCCATGTTAAACTGAAATTCGAATTTATCACTGGGGAATAGGCCTTGTCTGACCCTAAGCACGATGATTTGTTTCGCGTAATTGACCGCCGCCCCTTCACTTCGGAGGGCGAGCTCCGCAAGGACGTCGTCGAAGAGCAGGAGCGCGAAGCCAAAGTGGAAGCCGCCAAGGCTTCGCCCTCGGCGGAAAAAGCAAAGGCTCCGGCCAACGCGCCGCCCGACGACGGACCATCTGCCGACGACCCCAAGCGTCTGCCGGCATTCGAAAGCCTCATTCGCATGCTCGGCCAAAATGCCGCGATGGTTCTCGGCGCCTATGCGGACCCGCGCACCGGCCAGCCAATGATCGATCCCGAGGCGGCGCGGGAATTGATCGACATGCTCGACGCCTTGCACGAAAAGACCAAAGGCAATCTGGCGCCCGAAGAAGACAATCTCCTTTTGGACTTGCTTGGCAAGCTCAAGCTGAGCTACGTCGAGATTAACCAGGCGGTGGCGGCTCAAGCAGCTTCGCAGGCCAAGGCGAAGACGCGCTAGCAGCTTGCCGCCCGATTATCCATCATTCCCGGGCGAACCGAGATCCTCTTCGGCATCGCGCGGTTTGGGCGCGACGAACCCCTCTTCACGAGTTCGTCGCTGCCATCTTGGCTTGAACCGGTGGGAAATGATTCTGAGTTTTCACAAATCCTTTTAGCCTGCTTGCCGCTATGCGAAACACTCCGCTGAAAATCACCGTGCTCGGCTCCGGCACTTCCATGGGAGTTCCCACACTGGGCTGTCCCTGCCGAGTCTGCGGTTCCACAGATCCGCACGACAAACGCCTCCGCCCCTCCATTCTTCTGTCCCGCGACGGCCAGAACGTCGTCATTGACACTACTCCCGATTTTCGCCAGCAGGCCATGCGCGCCGGTATCGATCGCCTTGACGCCATCCTGCTCACTCACGGTCACGCCGATCATGTTCTGGGATTCGACGATATTCGGCCCTATAACATTCGCCAGCGCGCGGCGCTACCTGTCTACAGCAACGAAGACACCTTTCGAATCATACGCCGCATCTTCGATTACGTTTTTGACGATAAGCCTACGCTCAGCACGGTGCCGAGCGTCACGCTGAAGGTAGTGGACGATCGTCCATTCGAATTGCTCGGCATTCCTTTCATTCCGGTGCGTCTGCTTCACGGCGATATGAAAGTACTCGGCTTCCGCTTCGGCCGCGCCGCGTATCTCACCGACTTCAGCACTATGTCCGATGCGTCCATGGCCCGGCTCGAAGGGCTCGACGAACTCATTCTCGATGCGCTTCGCGACATTCCTCATCCCATGCACCAAACCGTCGATTCCGCCCTGGCGCTCATTGAAAAACTCCAGCCGCGCCGTGCCTGGTTCACCCACATTGCCCACGACTTGCCCCACGCCGAAACCAACGAGCGCCTCGCAAAAATGGGCTTTCCTCAGGTGCAGCTCGCTTACGACGGCTTGCAATTCGAGGTTCGCGTGGAGGCCGACGGGGCGGGGAGCCGCGTGCGCGCAAGCTTGTCTGAAAAGCGCTCCGCAGCCAACCTACCGCCTCCGCGCTTCTCCACCTTTACCTCTGCCGAAGCGTGGCACTCACGCTTCGGCAAATTCGACCAAAGCAGCGTGCTGGCTATCGGCAGCTTCGACGGCATCCACCTTGGCCATCAAGCAATTTTGCGCTCCGTCGCTGCGCGCTCTCGCGCGCTCAACGCCGTGCCTACTGCGCTGACCTTTGATCCTTCACCCCGAAAGGTTTTGCGCCCGGACACCGCGCCCCCGCAGATTTCAACCATCGCCCAGCGCATCGCGGGCTTCGCCGCGCTCGGGCTCGAAGCCGCCGTCGTGCTCCCGTTTACGCTGGAGTTGTCGCGCCTCACGCCCGAGGAGTTTGTCCGGCAGATTCTCCTCCGCAATATGCGCATCCGGGCGCTTTTCGTCGGAGAAAATTTCCGTTTTGGCCACAAACAAGCCGGCGACGTGAACCTCCTGCGCAAGCTCGGCGCCGAATACGGTTTCGAGGTCGTCGTCCTTCCGCCAGTGATTCACCGAGGCGAGGTCGTCTCGAGCACGCTCACTCGCAAAGAAATTGCCGAAGGCGATGTGTCCCATGCCGCGCGCCTGCTCGGACGCCCATTCGTCCTCACCGGCGCAGTCGTTTCCGGCACGGGGACGGGCCAGCGCTTTACGTTTCCGACGTTAAACCTCGCCCCCGAACAGAGCTTGCTTCCGCGCCGCGGCGTTTACATCACGCGCACGCTCATTGAAGGCGAGTCGTGCAGCCGCCGCTCCGTCACCAACATCGGCATGCGCCCCACGTTCAATGGCTCCGCCCTCAGCATCGAGACGCACGTCCTTGATTGGGTTCCGGGTTTGCCAGCATCTTCCGGTTTACCGGACGTAACGGCAGACCTGCCTGGACCGGCGGGCTTGCGTCCGACCGTTCCACCCGGAGAAGAGGCCGGCCTAAAGACCATCGCCACGAAACGCATTGAGATTCGCTTTTGGGAGCGTCTCCGCGACGAAAAAAAATTCGCCGGCCCTGAAGAGCTCCGTGCCCAAATCGCCCGCGACATCGACGCAGCCAATGGGTTTTTCTCTCGCTTGCGCCGTTTTCGCTCCCTGCGCCAGACTGCCGCCGCCGGGGGCTGACCGTCGGCGGTTTGCAGATGATCATGAAGAATCTCGGCGCCCTACGACCGGGCGGGAGGCCTGCCAGGACCTCGCGCCGTCTTCTTCCTAGTCTTTCCTGACTCGAAGTCGAAAGGCCGAAGCTCCTCCGGATGAGTCCTAACGTAGGCGAGGATGCGCTGCCGTTTTTGGATACCTCTGGTTCCGTTTCCATCCAAAGGACACAGATCCGGTTTGACCGAACCGACGCGTTCAAAGATGTTTGACCAGCGTCGCTTGATGGCGGCCAAGGTTACAAACAAGGACTTCGATATGGAAATATCACCCGCGCCTTCCAGCGCCAGCTCTAACAACTCTTGCTCTCCCGGTGCGAATGCAAATTGAGGTGGAACGTGGTGCTGAAAAAGTCCCGCCGCAATGGAGTGAGGATCTTCACGCATGCTGTCCAGTGTCGCTTCCAGGAGGAGCCGATCGGGATTCCACGCGGTCTCAGGGTTGGCGCGGCGAAACTCTTCGAATCGATCAGCGACTCGCAGGGACCTATGACCACGCACGTGCCACAAGTCACGTTCATCCACCATCTCCGAAAGGATTCTGGAAAAGCGGTAGCCCGCAAATAGTTCCTGATACGAGCGGCCCAACAAGACGCGCACTTCGTCCACTTGGGCCGGTGTCAAAGGGCCGTCTTTCCAACTGGTATCCAGAATTACCTGCTGGAGGTCGCCTCGCGTATTCGCCTCTCGAACTTCTGCAAAAGTGGCAATGACGGAATTCCCATTTACGATGCTCTCGATAATTCTGGAGTTCAAACCGGGCGTGGGATTCCGAACCTCTTCTTCGGCAAAGCTCTTCTTCACAAACGATGCGAATCCGAACCCGACGATCTCAACGCGGTCTTTCCTGTGCATTTCAACGACAGCACTTCGCGTTGCATGAGACATCTCGAAGAGCTGCTGCCAGGCCTTCTCTGCTCGGACACTTCCGACGATCTCTGCTCCATTCTTAGCTGGATGCAACTGCAGACATTGAGCGAGATCACATGTTTGGGTCTTCCGCCAAGAAAACAAGGCGTCCACGCAGCCCTCCGCAAAAAGTATCCTAAAAGGTTATTGCAGGCCAGCGATTTGCTCTCTAGAGTACCCGCAAAGCCGCTTCCGTTTCCAGAATGATAGCCCCGCGCAAGACGGAAAAAGCAGCCGATGAAAGGGAGAATCGAGATGAATCGCTCGCGAAGCTTCGGAAGGGGTGTGATTACAGCTTCAGTACTTTTTCTGGGGATCCTGGGATCGCCCGTCGCGAGGGCACAGGGCCCCTCACCGAATGTGACGGTGTTCGCCACTGGGCTGAATAATCCTCGAGGCCTGAAGTTTGGACCCGATGGTTCCCTTTACGTCGCCGAAGGCGGCGCCGCAGGCGACCTCTCTACCGTTGGTACCTGCGCGCAGGTTCCCGGCCCTGTCGGTCCCTACACCGGCGGTTTCACGGCGCGCATTTCCAAGATCGATACCAACGGCAATCGGACGACAGTGGCGGATAATCTTCCTTCCAGCCAGACGAGTCCAAATCTAGGCAAGTTAGTGAGCGGGGTGGCCGACGTGGCTTTCATCGGCAACACGCTTTACGCTCTTACGTCAGGTTCGGGCTGTTCACACGGCCTGGCCAATACGACCAACGCGATTCTGCGAATCCATTCGGACGGCGCGTGGAACATGGTTGCGGACCTGAGCGCGTTTCAGAAATCCCACCCGGTTGTGCATCCCGAGCCGGATGACTTCGAGCCGGACGGCACCTGGTACAGTATGGTGTCAGTGCGCGGGCAACTTTACGCCGTGGAGCCCAACCACGGTGAGCTTGACGTCGTTTCAACTGACGGAACGATCCGCCGCATCGCCGATATTTCCGCGGCGGAAGGTCATATCGTGCCGACATCCGTTGCCTACCACGGAAATTTCTACGTCGGGAACCTCAACACATTCCCGATTCAGGACGGCTCCTCGAAGATCTTGAAAATCACGCCGAGCGGACAAATTCAGACGGTTGTGACTGGACTAACCACTGTGCTTGGTGTGGCCTTCGACCATGAAGGCTTCATGTATATCCTTGAGAATACGACCGGAGGTAATTCGTTTCCGACGCCGTTTACGGGCAAGGTTTTGCGCGTCACCGATAACGGGTTGCAAGAAATTGCCAGCGGTCTCTTCCTTCCGACGGCAATGACCTTTGGTCCTGACGGTGCGCTCTACGTTTCCAACGTCGGCTTTGGCCCACCACCTGTCGGGATGGGGCAGGTCGTGAGAATCACTGTTCCTCCCGCAGCTGGGGAATAAGAGGCCCGGTCATCCCGCTGCCTTTGCGGGATGACCGGGCTTGCTTTTCGCTAGCGCCTTATCCGTGCGGTCTCAATTGAAGCGGGCGGGTCGCTGACTTTACGGGCGCTCCACCCGCGTAGCCCCGGTCGGTGTAAGCTGCTCTTCCCATGAACCAACCCAGCCTTCCGGTGTCAAAGGCTTCGGCGCGTGTTGCCCAAATCATTTCTCAAGTTTTTCGTACCATTTTTCGGAGGCAGCGGCAAACCCTCCGGGTTCCCTTCTTTTTGTGGATGACTTTCTTCTGATTTGATCCACGGTTTGAGCTTCCGAACCATGGCCGCATACGTGGTTGGCTCCGCGGAGATCTCAACGGTAATAAACATGTGATCCCACATTTCGGCCCCGAAGCTTGAATCCAGCCGTTGCAGCCCACGGATCGCAGCTTCAAACGGTGATTCCGCCTCGACCCTTACGGCATGCTCGATCCCGAAAGTATCCACGTACTTGACGACGCAGCTCTGCTTGAGCATTGAAGAACTCCGAAAGTCGATTACTTGCAGGGAGAGACTGCGTGTCGAGGACCTTCAGGAGGCGGGGGGTGACCTCTCCTCGGAATCCTCTCCCTTGGCGTGGGAGGCTAACCCCTGAAGATGCTTCACCCCCCTGTCACGCTGCTAGCGCCAGGCCCCATAGTTGGTGCACATCTGTCAGTTTTCCAATCCGGTGAATACCTGGATTGTATTCGGGTGAATCATCGCCAGGCAGGCGTCTCAAAAAATACGCTTCTTGGTTAAGAAGCCTTCAACTGCTGAATTAACGCGTCAAATCGTTCCAATTGACCGTCAATCGCAAGCTGCACTTCTTCCTCATTCCTTTTCCGGTGCCGAGCAAGAACCTCGTTGTACTTCGGACCAATCTCGTTTAAGGCGTCTCTCACTGCAGCCACTTCCACCATTATGGTATTCAGCTTCGCATCGTGCGCTCTCAACATTTCCAACGAGGAAATCAGAAAAAAACGCAACTGTCTTTCGCTGAGCATGGGAGGGCCTCCGTTGAGCAAGTTACAGTCATGAAGCCTGAGAAATCGGAACCAAGAGAAAAGACACAGGGAAATGCAGGGTACAACGTGAGGCATATTTCTGGCAATCGTGAAAAAGGAGATTTAACACGCCCGAGACCTGCTCCAAGAGCCCCTACCTCCCCTGTTATATTTGCAGATTTGTATTGACTTGCTACCTTCAAATCACTACATTCTTTGCACCAGTTATCCTGCCTAGCCCTGTCCCACAATACAAGTTTGATTCGGGCGAAGGGGTTTGCCCAGCCACCTCCTCGCATTTCTATATGCATCTACTAGGAGGTGTGAAATGTTCGACTCGAAGCTAGATCACAAACTATCGCTTGCGGCTGCGGTTCTCGGCTTCTTGACCGTGGCGGGGTGCTCGAACCAACCCGCCACGGTAGCCAGCAGCCAGTCCGCGCAAGCTGCTAATCAAGCTACTAGCAGCGCTGCCGCCAGCGCCGCGACTGTCAGTCCTGCAAGCCCTGCGGACGACCCCGCCCGTGCCGCGACTGCCAGCCCTGCAAGCCCTGCGGCCGACTCCACCCACGCGACGCAACCACTCCATCTCGTCACCTTGCCAAAAGGCACAGAGATCACCGCGACGGTCCGGCAAACCCTC
>Ga0126379_10000002_pt1 | contig 133176 bp, 106 predicted proteins | sample PanSoiMetPlot_24_FD_92640 | JGI IMG/M metagenome (GOLD analysis project Ga0126379, IMG submission 92640) | Tropical forest soil microbial communities from Panama - MetaG Plot_24 | ecosystem: Environmental > Terrestrial > Soil > Tropical forest > Bulk soil | place: Panama | collected 2016-02-17
AAGCGGAACACCCGTCCATTCAGCGATATAAGACCAACCTTCCTCACACTGAATCATAATGATGTAGCTCCGACGAGGAAAGCTTTTTACTTCCGCCAAAAAAAACGACGCCAAACGGGCGACCAACCCATCGACGACCAGGCGCCAGTCGGCAAACGCTCCTTGTTGCAATCGCTGGAACCCATCGCCCAAGGGGGTGACTTCGTTGGCGAACGGCTTTGCAGAAATCTGGCTTCGAGAAAACTCGCGCGCCAGAGAGTGGCGGGTCAATAGCCGCTGTGCCGCGTACGTCAGCGTTTCGCCAGGCCCGTAGATGCCGCCGGAATCGGGCGGAATCAGTCCATAGCGCTTGGCGAGCTTCGCGGCGACGACAAGACCCGACGCGCTGGCCGTCGCCACCATGCCCGTGGTAATCAATGCACGGCGAGAAAGTTTGCTCATACGCGCTCCAGAGGTTCCGGGGCGCGCCCGGTAATCATGGCGCGCATGCGGCTTCGGAATCCCGCCAGAAAAACCATAAAGATGTGGACCAGAACGAAAAGCACCAGCGCCCAAGTAAGAAAAAAGTGCAGGGTGCGCGCCGATTGCTGCCCACCCAAGAAATTCACCGCAGCTGGAACCGCCGATACAAACGAGGGAGACATGGCCAGGCCTGTCCAGATGATCATGGGAAACAGAACGAAAATCACCAGCAGATACGCCAAGCGCTGCAGCAGGTTATAAGACCAGGCTTCCTCCGCCCTGGGCCGCTTGAAACGGAAGTGCTCGACAATGGAGGACGCTAGCCGTTTGGGGGAAACGTCAGAGAGAGACGGAAGCAAATTCCGCCGGAAATGCCCGTTGAAGAGTCCGGCGAGGCCGTACAGCAGGGCGACCAGCACCAGCACCCAGGCCGATTGGAAATGCAGATAGCGGCTCCAGCCGTTTTGGTCTGGAAGAACGTAGCCGTAGGCGGTAGGGACCAGGTTCCTCGAAGACGGAATGGGTATTTGAAATAAAGGAGCCGTGTTGACGTTTCCAACCTCTCCCCAATAGAAGCGCGGGTGCGAGACAACAATTTCCAATCCGCTGACAAGCAGGGCCAGGAAGGCCAACGTGATGAGCCAGTGCGTAACTCGCACGAGAATCGAATGCCGCGGGCGGGGAGTTTCAGCCATTTGCGCAGTTCTACCAATAGCGCCCGGGTTGTGCAAGGGGTATCTGGGAAAAGAGGCGCACGACACAACCTTTAGCTTCGACCGCAGTACGGGTACGGCCCACGCGGTCAGCGCAAGGCGGCGAACAAGGCTTTTTTCCAGCGGGGGATATCGACGGTCCAGACGACTTTGGTTTTTGCTCCTTGCTTGAGGACATCGGCCCAGAGGGCCTTGTTGCGGTCGTTCCCTGCAACGTTGAGACGATCCACAACAGTCATGCCGCATGTGAGTTCGCTTGTGGTTTCTATGTCCACATAGTGCTCGCTCTGGCTTGTCACGATGGATGGGTCGAGCGCGATGGACATGCACACCGGATCGGGCAAGGAGATGCCGTGCTCGCCGGTTTGCTCGAAGTAGGCCTCCTGCGCGCGGCTGTTGCACTCGATGGCGAAGCGTGCGAGAGGCGTATCGAGGCTGAGTACGCTTTCGATGTCCTTCAGGTTGAGCGCGGCTTCGCCGCGGCAAAGATGCCATCCGACCAGTTCCACCGGCAAGCCGCTGCGCATCACGATACGCGCTGCTTCCGGGTCGCACCAAATGTTGTACTCTGCGGCGGGCGTGACATTGCCTTCGCAACAGGGCGCGCCGCCCATGATCACGCAGCGGCTCACCTTTGTGGCGATATCAGGTTTCTTCTGCAAAGCCAATGCCACATTGGTCAGCGGCCCAAGCGTGACCAGAACTAATCCGGGATTTGCTTCGATCGTTTCGACCATCGCATCAACGGCAGGCCTCTTTTCCAACGCTCGCTTCGGAGGCGCGTAACCGTGGTCACCCAGGCCATCCTTGCCGTGAAACCAATTTGCACTTTGGTGTTCACGCCGGAGGGGTTTTTCCGCACCAACGAAGACGGGGACATTGGAATCACAAAGTTCCGCAGTGTACAGCGCATTTCGTGCCGCCTGTCGGACATTTACATTTCCAGCCACGGTCGTAATCGCCTGCACGCGAATTTCGGTTGAACGCAGCGCCATGATTAAGGCAACGGCATCATCCGAAGCGGTGTCGGTGTCAATCAGGAAGAGAGGCTTCACGGTTATCTGATAACCCCATTCCTCGGCGGCTAAAGCCGCGTTGTGAGCAAGCGCTTATGTCGGACCTCGAGGTCCGACCCACGCTGCCACTCTGGCTCGGCTCGCTAGCATAGCAAAGCAACGCAACAGATTCCGCCAGAGCCAGGGAAGACAGGATCGCGGATATGCCCGATCACGCCTCCAGGAACTGAAAAGCAGATCCCTGCCTGCGGAAGGCAGGCCTCACCCCGCACAAACCGCGGGGATTCCCTTCGACTTCGTTCAGGGCAAACGGGATGACCGTTTTTGGATAGCATGATTTCCGAACGCTTTTCCGAACAAACGCGTATGATTGGTGCGCTTAGCCCTGGATTTTGGTATCTTCTGCAACGCTGAATTGGTCCCCGCCGGGAGAAGATCATGAACATCAATCTAACCATCAACGGGAAAGGCTATTCCCAGGACGTCGAGCCGCGCCTGCTTCTGATTCATTTCTTGCGCGACGTTGCGGGCCTGACGGGCACGCACATGGGCTGCGAAACTTCGCTCTGCGGCGCGTGCACGGTGGAGCTAAATGGAAAAGCGATCAAAAGCTGCACGATGTTCGCAGTGCAAGCGAACGGCGCGGACATTGTGACCGTCGAAGGCCTGGCTACGAACGGGAAGCTCGATCCCGTTCAGGAAGCTTTCTGGAACGAGCACGGGCTGCAATGCGGATTCTGCACGCCGGGAATGATTATGGCTTCGAAGCAAATTCTGGATCGCAACCCTTCGCCGAGCGAGGAAGACATTCGGCACGGGCTGGAAGGCAACGTCTGCCGATGCACTGGGTATCAGCACATCGTTAACGCAGTGAAAGCCGCCGCAGCGGGCGCGGGAAAGTAGGAGGCGACCATGGCTACCACGACGGTTAAAACAGAAACTTTTGTCGGAAAGCGCGTCCGGCGGCGCGAAGATCCGCGGCTCATCACCGGCACAGCGACTTACGTGGAAGACATTCAGATGCCGGGGATGCACTACGCGGTGATTTTGCGCAGCCCGCACGCGGCGGCGCGCATTCGCTCGATCAACACCAAGCGGGCGGAAGCCGCTCCCGGAGTGGTTTGCGTTTTCACCGGCAAAGACACCAAGGGCGTGGGCGCAGTTCCCTGCGGGATTGTCATGCCTGACTTGCGCGTGCCGCAGCACACGATCCTTGCGACCGACCGCGTTTATTTTGTGGGCCATCCTGTCGCGGTGGTCGTGGCCAGAGACCGCTACCTTGCGGGTGATGCCGTTGATTGGATTGAAGTGGATTACGAAGTTCTTCCCGCCGTTGCCGACCCCGAGAAGGCGCTGGCAAAAGGCGCGCCTGCCGTGCATCCGCAGTGGCCGGACAATGTGGCGTTCACCTATCACCAAGACGGCGGCAACGTGGACAAGGCGTTCGCCGAAGCCGATGTAGTGGTGAAGCAGCGCATCACGAGCCAGCGGCTCGTGCCGATGGCGATGGAGACGCGCGGCGTGGTGGCCGAGTGGCGCGGAGCGGATCGCCAGCTCAACCTTTACACGTCCACGCAAATTCCCCACTTGGTGCGTACGCTGGTGGCGGGAATGCTGGGCCTGGAAGAAAACCGCATGCGCGTTATCGCGCCCGAAGTGGGCGGGGGCTTTGGCAGCAAGCTGAACGTGTACGCCGAAGAAGCACTGATGGGCTACGTTTCGATGAAGATTCAAAAGCCCGTTAAGTGGATTGAATCGCGGCGCGAAAATTTCACCTGCACCATTCACGGCCGCGGCCACGTGGATTATTACGAAGTCGCCGCTAAGCGCGACGGCACGATTCTTGGCATCAAACTCAACCTCATTCAGGACGTCGGGGCGTATCACCAGTTGCTTACGCCGCTAATTCCGCAGCTCAGCGTTTTGATGATGCCGGGCATCTACAACACGCAAAACATTCGCGCGGATATCGTCGGCGTGTTCACCAATTGCGTGCCCACGGACGCGTATCGCGGCGCGGGCCGGCCCGAAGCCACGCACGGTATCGAGCGGATGGTGGACTTGCTCGCCGCTGAGTTAAAAATGGATCCCGCCGAGATTCGCTTCAAAAATTTTGTTACGAAAGACAACTTCCCTTACCCGACCGCCACAGGGCTCACCTATGACTCGGGCGATTACGCGACGCCGTTGAAAAAAGCGCTCGACTTGGTTGGCTACGTCAAACTGCGCCAGGAACAAGCCGATTTGCGCAAGCAAGGCAAATACCTGGGCATCGGCATTTCGACTTACGGGGAAATTTGCGCCATTGGCCCGTCGCCTGCAACGCCCGCCGGGGGATGGGAGAGCGCCACGGTGAAAATCGAGCCGAGCGGCAAAGTCACTATCATGACCGGGGCGTGTCCGCATGGCCAGGGCGAGGAGACTACTTTCGCGCAGATTGCTGCCGACGAACTTGGCGTCGGTCTTGATGATGTTGTCGTGATTCGAGGCGACACGGCCGTGGTGCAATACGGCATCGGAACGTTCGGAAGCCGCGCTACGGCGGTCGGAGGAACCGCGCTGTATTACGCGCTGCAAGACTTGAAAGCGAAAATCAAGAAGTTCGGCGCGATGCTGCTCGAATCCGAAGACGTTGCGCTGGTCGGCGGACAGGTTGTAGACAACAAGAGCGGCAACTCCAAATCGTTCCAGGAAGTGGCTGGCGCCACCTATCGCGCGCTGAAACTGCCCCCAAATACCGAGCCCGGGCTGATGGCAACGCGCTTCTGGGAGCCGCCGAACTTCACGTTCCCGTTTGGCGCGCACATCGTTGTCACCGACATTGACAACGAAACAGGCCAAATCAAGATCCGCCGCTACGTTGCGGTAGACGATTGCGGCAACATCGTGAATCCGCTCATCGTGGACGGCCAGGTGCACGGCGGTGTGGCGCAGGGCCTCGGCCAGGCGCTGTGGGAGCAGGCCGTCTATGACGACAACGGCCAGCTCATCACCGGCGAGCTGATGGACTACGCACTTCCTCGCGCGCACTTGATGCCGTGGATCGAAAGCCATCATACCTGCACGCCGTCGCCGGTGAATCCACTCGGCGTCAAAGGAGTTGGCGAAGCCGGGACGATTGGCTGTTCGCCGGCGGTGGTCAACTCGGTTGTCGATGCGCTTTCACCGCTCGGCGTAAAGCACATTGACATGCCGCTAACGCCGGAAAAAATCTGGAAAATCCTGGCGGCGAAGAATTAAGAGGGAGCCAAACATGATCGTGCAAAAATTTGAATACACTGTTCCCAAATCGCTCGACGAAGCTCTGCGTTTGCTCACCAGCGGCGCGAAGCCGCTCGCCGGGGGCATGAGCCTCATTCCGATGATGAAGCTGCGGCTTGCTGCGCCAGAGCATCTTGTGGACTTGCGCGCGCTCAAGGAGCTGAATTACATCCGCGAAGAGGGCGGCCAGTTGCATATCGGCGCGACGACTTCGCACTACGACATCGAGAGTTCTGCCCTGCTGCGACAGAAATGTCCGCTGCTTACCGAAACCGCGGCCGCCATCGGCGATGTGCAGGTGCGCAACATAGGCACCATCGGTGGCAGCGTGGCGCACGCTGACCCCGCGGCGGATTACCCGGCTGCGCTTCAGGCGCTCGAAGCGAAGTTCGTGCTGAAGGGCGCGAAAGCGGAACGCATCGTCAGCGCCGCCGATTTCTTCTTGGACGCTTTTACCACGACACTCGAAGCGGGCGAAATCCTTCGCGAAGTGATCGTGCCGATTGATGACGCGCGCACAGGGACGAGTTACCAGAAGATGCTGCAGCCCGCCAGCGGGTTTGCGGTTGTGGGTGTCGCCGCGCGCGTGCGCGTGAACGCGGGGAAAGTCAGCTTCGTGCGCATTGGCGTCACCGGACTTTCCAACCGCGCCTATCGCGCCGCTGCTGCTGAAAAGGCGCTCGAGGGCAAAACTTCCTCGCCTGCCGACATGCAAGCCGCCGCGGCGCTCGCTGCACAGGGCGTTGACGCGAACTCCGACCTGCACGCTTCCGCCGATTATCGGAAGCATCTCGCGATGGTGCACGCCGCGCGCGCTCTGAAGACCGCGATATCACGGATCGCCTGAGCTGAAGCGCAACACAGGTCGAGGACCGCAACGTCCTCTCCGGTGAAGCCTACTTGCAAAGAACCGGGCTAAGGAGCCGCCACTACAAAGGTCACTCGCGCAAACCATGAATATTTCCGGCTCCTACACCTTGCCCGTGGCGCCCGAGCGCGCGTATCAAATGCTGCAGGACCCCGCGATTCTCGCGCAGGCAATGCCAGGTTGCGAAAGTCTGGAGAAAATTGGCCCCGACGAATATCGCATGAAGATGAAAGTGCTTCTCGCCGCGCTCTCTGGGCAATTCGAAGGGACAGTTCGCATCACGGACCAGTCGCCTCCCAGCAGTTTCCGTTTGGTCGTGGAAGGCTCAGGCCACGTCGGCTTCCTGAAAGGGGATGGCCTCTTGAAGCTTGCTCCCGCTGACCCCCGGGCAGTCACTTCCACGGCAACTTCTCCTGCTGCTTCACCAAGCGGTTCAAATGCCGCCTCAACGATCGTTTTCTACGAAGGCCAAGCGCAGGTGGGAGGAACCCTGGCCGCCGTCGGCCAGCGGCTCATTGACGGGACCGCCAAAATGATGATCAAGCGCTTTTTTGACAAGCTTGTGTCACTCGCGGTTTGATCCCGCAATTCGTGCTCCTTCAAAGGTCTAGGGAACGGCCAAATCAAGCCAGGATCCCTCACTCCGTTCGGGATTACGGTTGTGCGCTGCGCATGCGAGGGCGTTTTCCGTTTCCCTCGCAGGGAGGGTCTCGACAGCGGGAAGCTGAAAACGATGCTAGTCCAAGGTAGGGACGGCAGATCGCTCGGCGCGGCGGCGGTGCAGATAGCGCATGGCGATGTTCAGGAAAATGTCGCCGCAGGGCGTCTCGATGCAGATGACCAGCGCTTCCGTGTCCGCGCTGCCGGCGAGGCCGGCTTCATTCATGTGCACTTCCGGCGGAAACACTTTAAAGTGAAAGCCCTGATCGTTCAGCAGCGTGACGGAATTGCCGATGACCATGTTCGCGAGTTCGCAAACCGTCTCGCGCACTACCTGCTCGCTGGCCTCCATTTGTGTGCCGGCCAGGACGCCCGCGACTGTCACGGCAACTTCCGGGGCAATGTCCAGAATCACGCGGCCTTCAATGTCGCCCTTGATGAGAATCAGCGCTGCCACACCCTTTCGGCGGTAGGCGTTTTCATCCATCTCGACATCAACGATTTTCGTAGGCCCCTCGAGCGATTCGGCAAAAACCGCGTCCGCGGCGTTGATAAACGGTTGAATCAGTTCCATTCTCATGAGCGGCTCTCCCCCACCAGCGCCGTGGGCACGCCAGAGGCGTTTGGATCGTCGCTAAGCACGTACCGCAGGATTTCGTACAACACTTCGGGCTTGACCGGCTTCTGCACGAAGTGCTTCGCGCCTTTTTGGAGCGCGGCCAGGATGTTTTCCTGGTAGCCCACGGACGACACCATCACGATGCGCGCGTCGGCGTGCTGGCGCACGATGCGCTCAACCGCTTCGATGCCTTCCATCTGAGGCATGGTGATGTCCATGAGCACGATGTCCGGCTTGATGCGGTTGTATTCCGCGATGGCGGTCAGGCCGTCCCCGGCTTCTCCGGCCAGCTCGCCGCCGAACATCTCGATCATTTTGATGAGGTTCTTGCGCGCGAAGACGGAATCGTCCACCACGAGGTAGCGGACCGGTTGATTGTCTCTTCTCAGCAGAGCGGCGAATTGTTTCATGGCCTTCTCCTTGTCCCCGCGGTCGTTTTCACGAGCGATGGGAGTGTACGGGTATCCTCTCGGGTTTTGGTTCTTCCACTTTTTCGTTTTTCCTGGTCTTTTCGTCTTTTTCAGCTTTCTCCCCAAGATCTTTGTCGGCACCGTAGTGATTCGCTAAAAACGTGCCTAAGCTTTCTAGCGGAATTACCTTGTTGGCGTAGCCTTTCAGAATGGCGGCGCGCGGCATGCCGCTAACAACGCAGCTCTCTTCACTTTGCGCGATGGTCATGCCGCCGGCGGCTTTGATTGCGCCAAGACCTTCCGCGCCGTCTTCGCCCATGCCGGTCATCAGAATGCCCACGGACAGCAGCCCAAATTCCTGCCCGACGGAGTGGAAAAGCACGTCCGCCGAAGGTCGATGGCCGTTCACGGGTGGACCGTCCGAGAGAACCACCATGTCTCCGCGCGGCATACGCCGCACCATCATGTGGCGATTGCCGGGACAAATCAGAACCCGGCCGGCGATGAGCAGATCACCTGAGCGGGCTTCGTGCACTTCGAGGGGGCAGCATTCGTCCAAACGCTTCGCAAACATTTCGGTAAAGCCTTCCGGCATGTGCTGCACGACGAGCATGGCGGAAAGAAAATTGCTTGGAATTTGCGACAGCATGTACTGCAACGCGTTGGGGCCCCCGGTGGAAATTCCCACGGCGATGACGCGCCGCGGCGGCAGCGTGGGACCAGCACCTTTCCTGACCCGGGACCGTTCTTCAACGACGGTAACCGGAGGAAGCTTACGCTTCGCAGCGCGCTTGGCCACCTTGATTTTGGCGATGAGTTGGTCGGCGATCTCTTCGAGACGGCCCGCGGCAGCGTCTTTTGGTTTTTGGAGAAAATCCACCGCGCCGAGAGCGAGAGCTTTGAGAGTGGCGTAACCGCCCTCTTTCGAATGGGTGCTGAAAAGGATGATGGGCAGCGGCGCGCGCTTCATGATGAGCCGCAGCATTTCCAGACCGTCCATACGCGGCATTTCAAGGTCGAGTGTGACGACGTCGGGCTTGAGTTCTTCGATTTTCTTCAGCGCGAAAGCGCCGTCCATGGCGGTGCCAACCACTTCGATGGAGGAGTCGCGCGCCAGGATCGCCGGAATCAGCTTCCGCATGAGCGCGGAATCGTCAACGACTAGTACTCGGATGCGTTCGCTCATGCGATGGCTCCGAGAGGCGTCGCGCGAGAGAGGCGCGAAACGATCGCCGGAACGTTCAAAATCAACACGACTGTGCCATCGCCGAGGATGGAGGCGCCGCTGACGAGATCGCTCGAAACAATTTCTCCCGGCAGCGCCTTGATGACCAGCTCTTCTTCGCCTACGAGGCTATCCACGACCAGGCCGAAACGCTTTTCGGATGCGCCGATGACAATGACAAAGTTCTTTTTCTTCTGGGGCTGCGAGTCGAGGCTGCGCAGACGGCTGAGATGATTCAAGCGCACGAGCGTAAGAATTTGTTCGCGGAGGCGGAGAACTTCGCGCTGATCCACCTTATGAATCTCGTGGTCGGTGACCCGCGTGATTTCGACCACAGACGAAAGCGGAACCGCAAAAAGACGCCCGCCGACCCGGAAGAGCAACGTCTGAATGCTGGCGAGCGTGAGCGGGACGCGAAGCTGGAACGTTGTTCCGCGGCCTTTTTGCGAGCTGACGTGAATTGTTCCCTTCAGGCGGTCCATCACCGTGCGAACGACATCCATGCCGATGCCGCGGCCCGAGACCTCGGTAATTTCGAGGGCGGTGCTGAAGCCGGATTCGAAGATCAGATTCAGGGCGTCCTGTTCGCTCAGGCGCTGCGCATCCTCGGGTTTGATGATCCCCTTTTCCACCGCGCGAGTCCGAACGAGATCAAGGTCGATGCCGCGGCCATCGTCGCGAACCTCGATCACGACCTGTGTGCCTTGATGATAGGCGTTGAGAAAAACCGTGCCGCGAGCTGGTTTTCCGGCGGCGAGGCGCTCTTCGGCAGAGCCCACACCGTGGTCCACGGCGTTGCGAACGAGATGCATGAGCGGCTCGCCAAGGGCGTCGAGGATGCCCTTGTCCAGGTCGGTGTTCTGACCGGAGATTTGGAGAGCAACGTCTTTGCCGCACAGTTTGGCGACGTCGCGAACAATGCGCGGAAAGCGGCGGAAAAGCTGCTCCACCGGAACCATGCGAATTTTCAAAACGCACTTGTGAAGCTCGTCGAGGATGCGCGCCTGAAAAGCCATGGCGTCGGCCAGCTTGGCGCGGACGGGATCGCGGGCGTGCTGCTGGTCAAATTCGGTGAGCGTGCGGTGGAGCATGGACTTGCCGATGATGAGTTCTCCGACCAAGTTCATGACGGCGTCGATGCGGGCGGCGTCCACGCGAAGGGTGCTCTCGGCAACCGCTACGGCAGCCGAGCCCGGGGCCGGGGCTTTTGGCGTGCGGTCGCCCTCGACGCCCTCCTCGCCGCTCGCAACGATTTTCGCCGCCTGTTCTTCGAGCAAGTCGCCCAGCAGTTCATGCTCGGGCATCTGCGCAGCCGTGACCCGTTCGATGTGGACTTCGGAAACAATCGTCGGAATCCGGCAGCGATGGAACAGCTTCTCTTCAGATTGTGTGCTGGCGAGGGCTGCCTCGACGACTTCGACATTCGCTGCAGCCACATTGTCTTCCGGCCGCAGAGCGATGACCGTGCCGCTTCCATGAAAAACATTGCGAATGAGCTGGAACGCCGCGGCGCGCATCAGGCTGTTCGGATCAATGCGAAGCGCGATGTTGTAAACAGGATCGCCGCGGTGGACAGCTTCGGAAATCATAAGCTGTTCATATTCCGTCCAGGCGAATTGCCCAGGTGCTTGCTCTTCCTCGGTAGCGCGCTTCGCAGCGCTCTCCGGCGGTTGCAGCAGGCGCTGAATCATTTTATGAAGCGCGTCCATAGACGGCAGTTTCGAGCTTTTCTGATAAGCAGCCAGGACCGCGTCAAAACAATCGGCGGCGGTAAGCACGACTTCGGGAAGGTCCGCGCCATGAGCGCCAGCGACTTGCGGCGTGAGAACGTCTTCGAGTTCGTGCGCGAGTTCGCTCAGTTTATGAAGTCCGCAAGCAGCCGAATCACCCTTCAGCGTGTGCACAATCCGCCGAACCTGGCGAATGACTTCCTCGTCGGAAGGACGCGCTTCGAGCTCCAGCCCAGCTTCATTGAGCGCCTGCAAAAGTTCCGCGGCACTCTCAAAGAAGAGAGCGCGCAGCTCGTTGTTGCGATCTTCGGGCTGACGGCTCACGTGGTTGCCTCGATGCGCTGATAAGCGGTGCCGTTGTTTTCGTGAACCATGCGGAATTTCTGCGTCAGGCCGAAAAGGCTTTCGGCGTGACCGACGAAGAGGTAGCCGCCGGCGTTCAGGCAATTCCAGAATTTGTCAATCAGGCGCTTCTGCTCGGCTTCGTCGAAATAGATCATGACGTTGCGGCAAAGAATGATGTCGTTTCGCCTGGGCAAGAATTCCGTTTTTAGATTGTGAAAGTCGAACTGGATCAATTCTTTCAATTGCGACTTAACCGCATACTTTTCGCCGGACTTCTCGAAATATCGCAAGCGGCAGGTGTAGTCCACAGGCTCCATTTGCTGCTCGGTGTAGAGCCCCTCCTGCCCAATGCGAAGACTCGCGTAGCTGATGTCCGATGCGACGATCTCGACTTTCCATGGCGGAGGAATGAGCGGTTTCGGCGACGGCATTTCAAATGGAAGCGGATTACGTAAGTAGTAGTAAGCCAGTGCATCGCAAATCAGAATGGCAACGGTGTAAGGCTCCTGCCCCGAGGAGCAACCGGCGCTCCAGACGCGGAGCGTGTAATCGCGGCGCTCTTGCTTGCGCCGAAGGAGATCCTCTAGCACCGATTTCTGGAGTAGGTCCAATTGTGGCTTGTTGCGAAAGAAACTCGTTTCGTTGACGGTGAGGTTTTCAAGAAGGAGGGAAAGCTCGGCGCGGCCTTCCCTGCTGGTCAAAAGCCGGTAATAAGAATAGAAGGAATCGAGCTGGCAGGCTTTGAGGCGGCGCTGCAGGCGGTCCTTTAGGAAATGCGAGCGGCGTTCGTCAAAGAACATGCCGCATTCCTGGTAGACCAAAGTCTGCAAGAGCTTCAACTCCGCTTCAGTGAGCTGCACCTGGGCGGTGGTGAGAGTTCCCATGGCGTGCGTGAGCGACGGACCGTCAGCGAAGGGGTGAGAAAACTACCTGACGGAAGCGACGGGTTCCGCGACCTCCTCGAGGCGTTTGTATTCGGGACGCTGCAGGAGCTTTGAAATGTCCAAGAGAATGATGAGGCGGCCTTTCAGTTTGCCGACGCCGGTCACGTAACCGGATTCGCCCTCCGCAAAGACGGTTCCAGGAGCTTCGATGTCTGCGGGAGGAATCTTCAGTACCTCGGACGCCGCGTTGACAATCAAACCCACGAGTTTGTTTTCCAACTCGACCACGAGAATGCGGTTTTTCTTGTCAGGTTGAATTTCCTTCTGACCGAAGCGTTTGCGCAAGTCCATCACGGGAATGATTTTGCCACGAAGATTGATTACGCCTTCGACCAGGTCCGGAGCGCTGGGGACGGAAGTAATTTGCGGAACGCGGACGATTTCACGCACCGAGGCGATACGCACCCCGTACGTTTCGTTGCCGATCCGGAAACCGACGACTTGAAGGTCCTTTTCCATCAAAGACTCTCCGGCCCTTAGGAACGCGCCAGTTCGGCGTATTCGAGCTCTTGGTCGCGCTCTTCTTCCGGACCACGACGCTTGCTACCCGCTTCTCCCCGGCGCGTGCGCTGGTGGCTAGCGCGATCGAGCACAAAACGGTCCATGGCGTCGAGCAAATTGCGCGAGAGCTTCAACATTTGCTCAGCGGCAGCGGAAAGCTCGGTCGAGCTGGAAGCGGATTGCTGCACGAGTTCGCGCATTTTATCCATGGCTCGAACGACGGCTTGCGCGCCGGATGCCTGCTCTTCGACCGCCGAATTGATTTCCTGGGTGATTTCAGTAAGGCGGCTGGTAGCCTTTGCGATTTGCGCGGAGCCAACGGATTGCTCATTTGTGGCGGCGCCAATTTCCTGGGAGAACTTGTAGACTTCAGTGACGACGTTAGAAATCTTGTGAAGCGCTGAACCGAGTTCGTTGCCGAGATTCAGGCCTTCCTCGACAATGCGCGTGCTGCGTTCCATGTTTTCGACGGCCTGGCGAGCTTCGCGCTGAATGCTTTGGATAAGGTCGGCGATTTCCTTGGTGGATTGCGTGGACTTTTCCGCCAGTTTGCGAACTTCGTCGGCAACCACGGCAAAACCAAGTCCATGTTCGCCGGCGCGCGCCGCCTCGATAGCAGCGTTGAGGGCCAGGAGGTTGGTCTGCTCGGCGAGGTCGTCAATGACTTCGATGATTTTGCCGATGTCATCGGCGCGATGACCAAGGATGTTGATGATTTCCGCGGAAGACTGAATCGCCTGATTGGTGCGGTTGAGGCCGTCCGTGGCCTTTTCCATGGTCTGGATGCCGGTGACAACTTCCTCGCGCGAGCGGTTGGCGATATCGAGCAAAACCTTGGCGGTGTCTGCGACGCGCTGAATTGAAGTGACCATCTGATCGATCGACGCGGAGGTCTCCGCGACGCTGGAAGCCTGAAGCTGCGTGTTCTTCACCACGTTCTGGACGTTGATGCTCATCTCGTGCATCGTGCTGGTGACTTCCTCAATGGCCGAAGAAGCCTGGACGCTGACCTTGGCGGACTCGTCCGCGGCGCCGGCAACCTGATTGGATCCGGCAGAAACTTGCCCGGCGGAATCGCGCGTCGTGCGCACAAGCTGCTGCAAACCGTGGGACATGCGAAGGAAGGCGTTGCCAAGAGTGTCGCGCTTGGAGCGCGGAACCACCTCGACCGTCAGGTCGCCTTCGGCAACCGACATGGAAACGCTGGCCATCTCCTTGAGGTAGGCCACCATGTTGTTGAAGGTGGTGGCCAATGCGCCGATTTCGTCGTTGCGGTGGATATCAATGTTCTGGTCGAGGTCGCCAGAGTCACCGATCTCACGGGTGACGGTCATGAGATGTTTCAAAGGTTCGCTGATGGACTGCGCGGTGTAGAACGCGACCAGGCCACCTCCTAGCAGGGCAACGAAAGTTAAGATGAGCGTTGTATAGAAGTTGACTTTGCTGGCAACGTCAGCGGAATTCCCAGTTTGGTCGGCCAGCTTGGTAATATCCTCAATGCTCTGGTCCAGGACCGTGGAAGACTTTGTAAGCCAGGAAGAAGGATCTTTTTGTAGGTAGAAAATCTGAAGATCGGAAACCGTAGCGTCACCGGAATCGACCTGATGACGCTTGGCAACCAGGGGCTTGGCAAAATTGTCGGCCCAACTGACTTCGGTGCTTTCCACCTGAATGAGCGCGGTGTGGACGGTATCGTTGCTGGCCTGGGCTTCGCCGTGCTTGATGCGGTCGGCCATATCGGTGAGACCTTTGTTCACCTTCTCTTCGTCGCGCGGATCGCCGCTGAGGAGAAAATTGTTCATGTTGAGGCGATTCACCATGATCTGGTTGCGCACGGACTCAAGCGTACTCTTGCTTTCGAGAGCCACTCTGTAGGTGTTGAGCGCTGACTTCACCATGTAACCCGTGATGATGTTCACCAGGGACAGAAACGCGAGAACGCCCACAATTAGGCCGAAGCCCGCATAAAGTTTCTTTCCAATCGTCATTGCGAAATCCCTCCAGTCCCCTCAACAGCGCAACTTGTACCGCGTCTGCTCAAAAACTCCCTCGCGCGCACTAGTCGGCGGCGCGGAACTCGAATTCCACGATTTGCGTGGTTTCCTCAGACGCCGGCGCGAACTTCCACTCCTTTACAGCGTCCTGACACGCCTGAACGAGCAACGGATGCCCTCCGACAACGCGCGTGGTTTTCACGCGGCCATCCGGGCTGATGACCACTTCAATCTTCACTTTGCCCGCGACGTTCATGCGGCGGGCGAGTTCCGGGTAGATCGGCGAAACCTTTGTTTTGACCTTGCGTTTAGATTCGTCCGTCGAACCGGATTGCGCAAACGAAACACCCGAAATGATGGCTAGCGCGCCGGCCGCTGCGACAAACCTCTTCCACTTGCGGAATCTCATCGACACATCCCCTTTGAGGAATAGAAGTACCCCAGGAAGAGAAAGGCAAGTCGGATGCCATGCGCCCGTCGACAACGAGGGGTTTTGTTCAGGCTCACGAAAAACTCATAACCGACACAAAAAGAAAACGTTACCGTGAACAGAGGTGAAAAGGTTGCGACGCGAGAAGCTGCCGGTCTGTCTCAGAAATCCGGGGCAGACAAAGGTAAGGTCTCAGGCTGAGACGGCGATGGGGGTTCGTCCGAATTGGAACCGTAGGCAGTTTCGCAACATGGTACGAAGCGCTCATTGACTCACAATGAGACTAACAGGTAGCGTGGGAAAGAAGCGGATTTCAGATTACTCGCAAATTGAGACACAAGGTACTTCCCTCTTGTCACTAAACGGCGAGAAAGCTACACGATCACGAGGACGCACTCCTTCACCTCTTGCCAGAAAGACAAACCCGCGCTCGGCGGTTGCACGACACGCCGGCGAGCTGATGGACCTTGCGGTCGAGGCCGCGCAATCCCGCGACCTCTCCAGTTTCCTGGAACAGTTTGCCCTGCGTGCGACTCGCATGCTGGATGCCAGTTGGGGGGCCGTCGCTGTATACAAGGGCCGCGAGACGGAATTTCATGAGATGGCGGGAAGACAAGGTCCAAAATCTCCCTTTGCCGCGGAATGGCTGCTATCGAACGCGCGCGAAATCCGGAGCGAGATAGAAACTCGCGCCTTGGCAAAGGAATTCGCCGCGAGTTTGCCGGACGCAATAGAGCCCCAGACCGCAGTTTTTGTTCGAATCGCTTCGAGCAACAAAGAAAAACTGGGAATGCTTTGCCTGTTCCGGAAAAAGAAAGCTCTTTCGGGAGAGGAAAAGCGACTGCTGCAGGCGCTGGCGAGCCATGCGGCGCTATCGCTTGAAAACTTCCAGCGTTTTTCGCAACTCGAGCGGTCGAAGCAGCAGTGGGTAGAGGACATTGACGCGATCAGCGATTACATCGTGGTCCACAATCGCTGGTGGAGAATTGTGAGGACCAACCGGTCGCTGGCCTCGTACCTGGGAGTTCCGCCCGTGGCCCTTGTCGGTGAAGCGATGAGCAGCTTGCGGCAGATCGCCGAGGCAGGAAACGACCTTCCCTGCCCATTCTGCCGCGATACCGAACGCACGCGCGAAGAATATGTGGCGACCTCGGCGGACCGCGTTTTTCTGATTTCCACTTCGCGCACGCCAGGGGCAACGGACGACGATTCCAGAACGATTCACGTCTTGAAGGACATTACCGATCGGCGGGAAGCGGAGCGTCGGTACCGCGAGCTGTTTGACAGCATCCAGGAAGGCTTGTTTTTTGCCACGCCGGAAGGGCGCTTCTTGGACGTAAACGACGCAATGGTGCGGATGCTGGGCTACGCGTCGCGGGAGGAATTGCTCCGCTCGGACGTGAGCCCGCATCTTTATCCGGCGCCGGAAGCACGCGAGAAATTTCTGACGGCGCTCGAGGAAAAAGGCGTTCTGCGCAATTACGAGGAAACCCTCCGCAGGAAAGATGGAACGCTGTTGCATACGCTGCAAAACATCACCGCGGTGCACGACCCGCGCGGGCGAATCGTGCAAATCCGCGGTTTGATGCTGGACGTCACAGAACAAAAATCGTTTCAGGCTCAGTTGCAGCGCGAGCGCGACTTCAACCAGAAAATCCTGAATACCACGCAAAGCATGATCCTGGTGCTTGATACGGCCGGATTGATCAGCTACGCGAACCGGCGCTGTTACGAAGCGGGCTATCAAGAGAGCGCGTTGATCGGACATAAGCTGGTGGACTGGGTGGAAACTTCGCATCGCACGGATTTCGAAGCAGCACTGGAGACCACAGCGAACGGACATCAGGTGGAAAACCTGGAATTGCGCGCGAAGCGAAGCGACGGCTCCATGGGGCACTTTTCGATTAGCTTGAGCCCGATGCGCGACGAACAGAATACCGTGAACAGCGTCGTTGTGGTGATGACAGATATTACCGATGCGGTGCTCCTGCAGGCGAAGCTGGCGCACAGCGAAAAAATGGCGACGATTGGGCGGCTGGTTTCCGGAGTGGCGCATGAGGTGAACAATCCGCTGGCGGCGATTCTTGGCTTTACAGACTTGCTACTGGAGAATCCGGATGTGCCCGCGTCCGCCCAAGAGGATTTGAAAATCATCCTTCAGGAAACGCAGCGAACCAAGGACATTGTGCAGGATTTGCTGAGCTTTGCGCGGCAGCGGCCCGTGCAGCGCGAGCTGGTGCAAATCCACGGCGTTTTGCGGCAGACCATCAAGCTGCGGAGCTACGATTTTGCGAGCCATGGCGTGGAAGTGACGGAGGAATTTGAGGAAGGACTTCCGCCGGCTCTGGGTGACGTTCAACAAATGCAGCAAGTGTTTCTGAACATCCTGAACAACGCTTACGACGCGGTGCAGGAGTCTGGGCGGCGCGGCATCATCAAGATTCAGACGCGGCGTCAAGGCGAAATGATTGATGTGGCGATCACTGACAACGGCACGGGAATTACGGATACACAGAGGATTTTCGATCCGTTCTATACGACGAAGCAGGCGGGCAAAGGAACCGGGCTGGGGCTGAGCATTTGCTACGGCATTGTGCGCGCACACGGCGGCGAGATTCAGTGCTGGAACAACGATGACGGAGAGGGAAGCACGTTTGTGGTGCGGATTCCGGTGGCAACGGAGAGCGGGCTGGCTGCGGCAGCCAGCAAAGAGGCGGGGCGATGAGCGCGCAGCCAGCAGTTTCTCCCAAACGGCCGATTCTGCTGATCGAAGATGAGCCTTCGGTGATTGCGTTTTTGCGGGCGGCGCTCGAGCGCCGCGGGTACGCGGTGGTGGATGCTTGTTCCGGTGAGGAAGGGTTGCAACAGCTTTCCAGTGGAAAATATACGGGGGTAATCTCTGACATTCGAATGCCCGGCGCGGTGAATGGCGCGGACGTGCACGAGTGGATTCGAAAGAACCGGCCAGAATTGAAGTCGCGAATTATTTTGATTAGCGGGGACACGGCGAATAGCGAGACACAGACATTCCTGGCGCAGAGCGGCACTCCTTGCATTGAGAAACCATTTCGTGTGCAGCAATTGATCGCGACGGTGGAAAAAACCTTCGGAAAACCATGAGCGAAGAGATGAAAACACGGTTACTCGTAGTGGATGACGAGCAAAGCATCCGCCGGTTGTGCATGACCATCGGCAATACGCTCGGATACGTCTGCATGGAAGCAGAAAGCGCCGAGGCCGCGCTCGGGCGGCTGGAAGCGGATGCGCCGGACCTCATTCTCACAGATTTGAAGCTGCCGGCGATGTCCGGCGTCGAGTTGCTGAAGCAAACGAAGAGATTGCTGCCGCACACGGAAATCGCCATCATGACCGGGCACGGGTCGATCGAGTCGGCCGTGGATGCCATGAAGCTGGGGGCGTACGACTACATCGAAAAGCCGTTTCGCGTCGAAAAAATGCGGCTGCTCTTGCAGCGCATGGCGGAAAAGGTGCATCTGGTCACCGAAAATGAGTTCCTGCGAGAGCGGGTCACTACGGAAGAAAAGCTCGACGGAATTATCGGAACGTCGGCGCATATTCAGGACGTGCTTCGGATGATTTCGCGGCTCAAAGATACGCGGACGCCGGTGCTGATTTCGGGTGAAAGCGGCACGGGTAAAGAGTTGGTAGCGCGAGCGATCCACTTCCGCGGCTCCATGGCGCAAACGCCGTTCGTAGCCGTGGACTGCGGCTCGCTGGTTCCCACGCTGATGGAGAGCGAGCTTTTCGGCTACGAAAAGGGCGCATTCACTGGGGCAACCAAATCCAAAGCGGGCCTCTTTCAGGCCGCCAACGGTGGCACGATCTTCCTCGACGAAATCGGCGAACTTCCTTTGGAGATGCAGGCCAAGTTGCTGCGCGTGCTGCAGGAAAAAGAGGTTCGTCCCGTGGGCAGCAATGAGCGGGAAACCGTGGATGTACGCGTCATTGCGGCGACGAATCGGGACCTAGAAGCAGCCTACCGTGCCGGCACGTTCCGGAAGGATTTGTATTTCCGGTTGAACGTGGTCACGGTCCATCTCCCTCCCCTTCGCGACCGCCGCTCGGATGTTCCGGTGCTGGTACACCATTTCCTAGACCGCTACGCCCAGGGGTCGCAGATTCACGTAACGCCGGCTGCGATGAAGAGTCTTCTGCAATACGATTGGCCAGGGAACGTGCGCGAATTGGAGAACTGTATTGCCCGCGCCGTGACGCTGGGCGACGGACTGACCATTGACGTGGCCGATCTCCCTCCCGCAATTCGAAGCGAGCAGGCCGATGCAGGATCTCCGCGTGCGGCCGAGTCCAGTTCGCTTTCCACGACCGCCCTTGCCGAGATGGAGCGTGTCACCATTCTTCGCGTGTTTGAGCAGGCCCACGGCGACAAAGCGCTCGCCGGGAAAATGCTCGGGATCAGCCGCGCCACCCTCTACCGCAAGCTGAAGCGTTACAACATTCCGCTAAAGGGCGGCGATGAGGGCGGGGACGCTGACTCGCAGCCCTCGTAACACCCAACCGTCTCAGGGAAGCTGGTTCGGCCGAGCGTGGTCCCGCGTCAACTGCTGAGACGGCATCGTTTCAGCCTGAGACACTTGAGCCATCCTCGTCTCCGCCGAGAAATCCTAAGTCCTTCTGTTTCTATACCTTCACCAATGATTATCTTCGAAATTCTTTGGCTCGCGGCGTGCACGTTTGTTGGCGGAAGTGTTCGTGTGTTGGGGCGAGAAGTGTCGCTAGGCTCGTTGCGACACCGAGAACCAAGCGCAAAGCGGTGAGGCGAAGTGGGAAGAACGGGCGTTTCGGCACTGGTGGCCAATGAAAGAAGCTGCGCGGAGCAGCTGGCGCGATTCTTCCCGCAGGCCAGTGCGGTGCGCGTCCCGGTACAAGTTACGTCGCCCCGGGGCGGGACGACAAACCTGCGGGAGGCCACCATTGTCGAGTTCAGTAGCGGGCACCACGCTATCTTTCTCTCGACACTGCCGCTGGAATTTGGCGACCGGGTACGGCTCGAAGCTAGGCCACAGGGTTTTCAGTCAGAGGCGACTGTCGATGCCGTGCAGTACCACGAGGGACGCAAGGCAGTGGCCGTACGCTTTTTGCAAGGCCCCTGCGACTGGGTGATGAAGCGACCGTGAACAAGACCACGACAACCCTGGACATCCCCGCGCCCAAGCGGCCAGAGAATCCTCGCATGGTGCAGTGGAAAGAAGCACGCGAGGTGTTTCCCATCTACATGGCGTTGGCCAGGCAGCTGGAAATCGAGGCTCCCTTTCCGCAAGCCAAGCGGAATCTACCCGAAAAGCCCGACATCGAGCTCTTCAGCGATGTGCACGAATGGCTGGACCGCATGGATCAGCAAGTGATGGTTCCTCACCTCCGCCATCTCCTCCAGATGACCACGCTGAACGATAGCGAAAGCGGGTTGCGCGCGCTGATTGCGAGGCATTTGCGGAAGACCAAGAAAAGCAACGTGGACCGGGACAAGATCGATTTTCTGCTGGCGCAATATTTTGCACTGGAAGTGCCTCCGAAGATCTACCACAAGCAGATAGAACTCAGCGACGTGGCCCAGGTGATGCAGCCCGTGCTTGGAGACGTGGATGCCACTCCCCTGGACTGGTGCGCCCCTCTGGAAAAGATGATCACAGCGTTGCGCGGTTTCCGCAGCCTGCGTGAAATCCTGAACACCAGCTTCATTGTGGAAGGCCGAAAGGTGAAAGAATCCGCTGGGGGAATGTTTTATGACCCGGCAGCACTGCTGGCGTTTATCCGGTTTAACTTTCTGCTCCGCAGAACTTTGATTGAATTGATGCATGCGGATTTGATCGCCATTCGCGCAGCCGTGGACCAATTGCAGACCGCCGGCGTGCGAACAGTCGACTGCCACCATGCCGGATTGGTAGGCGGTGAGGCGCTTGGCAAGATTCGAAAGCTCGCCGACGAGTGGAAGCAGCCTTTCCAGCAAGAGTACACGGAAAGAACCGTCAACCAGGCCTTCGAAAATCTGCTGGGTTTGCGCGCCGACGTGGAACAAGCCCTTGCAAAAGCGGCCAGACCCGCGCAAAACGGCTCCAAGAAGGCGCCCGGGGAAGCTTTGAAACCGAGTTTGCCTGCAAAGAAGGTCGCTCCTGTCGCTAAGGATGCGAGTCCCAAAGTGAAATCCAAAGATGCGTCGAAAACTTTGGGCACCGCTGAGGTTGAGCCCGGAGCGGCGCTCGACTTTGAAACCTGCATGGAACAGATCTGGGAGCAGTTGATCGCCACGCCCCCTTCCCGCGGCCGGTCGATGACCACAGTAAAAGTCGGGGGAGCACGCATTCTGATGTCGTCCTGGGAGGTCACGGCTTTTGTAAGTGAAGACGGACCATCGGCGGAAGACGTCCGGCGTGCCGTGGTTGCCCGAGTGCTGGTAGCGGCGGCGATGGAGTCTGCCAAGGAAACCGGAAACGCCACTTCTCTGGACCGGGCCGTGAACATGGCGCGCGTGGAAATAACCCGGCTGCAAGAGCGTGTGGACGTCGCGAAGCAGGCGAAGGATACCGAAGCGGCGGTAAATCTGGGCATCAGCACGAAGCGATTGCTTTCGACGTTGGACGAAGCGGAGAAGCTGTAAGTAGTCGTGGCAGTTTGATTTTTGGATTAGCGAACAATACTCCTGGAGCGGGGCCCCTTTGCGACAAGCCAGCGTAGTCATACTCACCGACGAAACCGAATTTGCCCGGTTGTTGACGGCTTGCTGGCAGGCAGAGCGTCAAGCTCCCGTGGTCACGGTTCTCACCAGCGATTTGTGGCGGGAACAACAAGGGCCCACCCGCGACTTGGTGGTGGTGGGCCCGGTTCGTGACGGAAAGTTGTCAAACGTGCTGCGGTCCCTCGATCCTGCCACCGCGGTCATCTTGTGCGCTCCAGCGGATTTGAAAGAATTTGGCCAATTGCGGACTAAGTATCCGAGGCTGGTCCACGTGCCGCTCCGCGAGGATTGGGCGCAGACCCTTTTGCTTGTGGCGGGCGAATCGTTGCGCCGTGTGGAAGCCGCACGGTTGGCCCGGCAAGCAGAGCGCGCCGCTGCCAAGAACGAGAATCACGCCACACTAAGCCGTTACATGCTGGAAATGAAGCACAGCGTCAACAATGCGCTTACCTCCATGCTCGGGAACGCGGAACTCCTTTTGCTGGAACCTGGGCAACTCTCCTCGCAATCGCTGGCGCAGATCAAGACCATTCACAGCATGGCTCTGCGGATCAACGAAGTCATGCAGCGTTTCTCATCACTGGCTTCGGAGATGCAGGAGGCTGAGAATGCTTCTCAAGCTGAGACAGAAGAGACCGACTCGACGATTTCGCAGCGCCGCTAAGCCTGCCTTTTTCAGGCTGAAACCCATGAGGAAATAAAGACTTAGCATCACACGACACAACCCCACAGAGAACCCCAAGGCTGGCTGCTGACGTGCACCTCTTCACTGTGGAGAAGTATGGGGAGACGACGGCTGTGCAAAAAAAGGTCCTAATCGTTGACGACTCACCGGCCGAAGTCAAGCTGATGCAAAGCCTTTTGGAAAAAGAGGGCTACTGGCCGGTGGGGCTGAACGACCCCACGCGCGTGGAGGAAGCCATCGCTCACGAACGTCCCAGCCTGATCTTGCTGGACATCGTGATGCCGGACCGCAATGGGTATCAGGTTTGCCGGGACCTGAAAGGAAGCGCGGAGTTCAATTCCATTCCGGTGATTATGGTGACTTCCAAGTCTTCGGTGAGCGACAAGTTCTGGGGCGAGCAGCAGGGCGCGGACGGCTACGTAACCAAGCCGTTTACCCGGGACGAACTGCTCCGCGCGGTTCGGCGGTTCGTTTAACGGTTTTCGGAGATTGCGCAGGCAAATGAGTGATGACTTTCATCTTGACCCTCTTCCGGCAGACGCCGATACCGGCGAACTGCTGGAAGCGCTTGGCCCGATCGAACAGCGGCCTCCGGAATCGCAGTATTGCGTGTTCCGCAGCGGGCGAGAACGGTTTTGCCTTCCCGTGCTGGACGTCGAAGAGGTGCTGGATTGGCCGTTGGTGACGAAGCTGCCGTTGAGTCCGGCGTATCTGCTTGGAATTTTCAATTTGCGCGGAGTGATTGTGCCATTGATCGACATCGCCATGACCGAAGGCCGGCGGCCCGGCCTGCTTCCGAAGCATGTGGTGGTCGCTTCCCTGCGTAGCGAGAACCATTCAGAAGACGTGCGCATCGGAATCGCGGCGGACGAAGTAATTGGAACATATTCCGTGAAGAACGAAGATTTTCTCGAGCAGGCGCCCGAAAACGTGCCACATTGCATAGGAATGCTGCGGCACGACGACAGGCTTGCGCTGGTCATTGACCTGCGCCGGCTGCTTGAGGTGTTTCCGGGGCCCAGCATTTGAGCTTTTGGGAGGCGGCGCCCGTAAATGGCGCGACTCCGGTGAAAGGATTTGGAGGGTGGCATGAAATCGCGACTGAGTTCAACAATCTGGACGCTGGTCTTCCTGAACGGCGTGGCTTTTCTCGTCGTTCTTGGGCTGGCGTTCAGCGCCGGAAAGAAGGCGGGCGATGGCGGATTCGATCTTAGTTCTCCCGGCGTTATCGGAGGGCTACTGCTGGCGCTTGTGATGTCGGTGATTCTAGCGTGGCGCTTCGGCGCGCTGCTCGGGCCGGTGCAGGCTCTTGCGGAGTTCTCCGAGCGGCTTGCCGCGGGCGATCCTCGGGCGCGCGCCGAAGTCAATGCCACGAACGAACTGGGCTACATCGCCGACAACCTGAATCGCGCGGTGGCCAAGGTTTCCAAGGCCACGAGCAACCAGGACGCCAGCGACTCGCTGCAGAAGAACATCACGGACTTGCTGACGGTCATCAACCAAGTGGCGCGCGGCGACCTGACCCTTCGCGGCCGAGTCACCAACGACCAGCTCGGGAACGTCACGGATTCCATCAACTACATGCTCGATAACTTCACCAAAGTTCTCGAGCGCGTGCGCAAGGCGGCTATGGAAGTCACCGCCTGCTCGAACAACATTCTCGTAGCCGCGGACGAAATGCAGGCCGGCGCGACACAACAGGATCAAGAAATCACCAACACTTCGAGTGCCGTCGAAGAGCTGACGGTGTCGATGAAACAGGTATCCAACAACGCGGAAGCCAGCGCTGAAGCGGCTCGCCGCGCTCTCGACGCCGCCGAACAAGGCAACCGGGCTGTGCGCGACACCCTTGAAGGCATGCAACGCATTCGCGCTTCGGTGCAAGCTACGGCGAAGAAAATCAAGTCGCTTGGCGACCGCTCGCTGGAAATTTCGGAAATCATCAACGTGATTAACGACATCACCGAGCAAACCAATTTGCTGGCGTTGAACGCCGCCATCGAAGCGGCGCGCGCAGGCGATGCAGGCCGCGGTTTCGCCGTGGTTGCCGACGAAGTCCGCAAACTGGCGGAACACAGCCGCAGCGCGACAAAAGACATCGCAGCTCTTATCAAAGCGATTCAGGCCGAAACAAACGAGGCGGTGGTGGTCATGGAAGAAGGCACCAAAGAAGTCGAAGGCGGCGCCTCGCTGGCCGATCAAGCCGGGCGCGCGCTCGACGCCATTTCCAACGTTGTCCGCCAGTCAGCGGAACTTGTTCAGGAAATCTCCCTGGCCTCCAAACAGCAGGTGCGCGGAACGGAAGGCGTGGCGCACGCGATGCAAATTATTTCCAACATTACGCGGCAGACGTCGCAAGGAACCCGCGGCACGGTGGCAACCGTAAGCCAGCTCGTCAAATTGTCGGATCAGTTGAACGAAGCGCTAGCGCAGTTCCGTGCGGGGTCCAAAGCTTCGCCGGTGGCCCCGGAAACAACAGCAGCAGATCGGCCCGTCCCAGCGGGAGCTGTTCGTTAATCGTCTACGCCCTTACGGGTTTACAAGGCGAGTGAGGGCGTAGCGTAAGAAACAGACGGGAAAACGATGAGCGAGAGCCAGGGACCAGGCCACGGGCTGAGCGAACATGAATTGAGTGAGATCCGCATGCTAATCGAAGAGCGGACAGGGATTTGCTTCGATGAATCGCGCGAGCGGTTCTTCTCCACTCGTGTGCGCGAACATCTACGCGCCAAGGGCCTCGAGCGCGGCACGGATTTGCTTCGTAACATGCGCAAGTCCAATTTGGAGTACGAAGCCCTTCTTGAAAGATTGCTGACGCAGGAAACCAGTTTCTTCCGCTATCCAGGTGTGTACGAGGCTTTTGAAAAGCGTGTTCTGCCCGAGCTGCATGCAAAGAAGTTCTGGAAGAACCCGAGAACTCTGCGCATCTGGAGCGCCGGCTGCTCGACGGGCGAGGAACCGTATTCTATCGCCATCACCATCGCGGATTCGCTCTCGTTTGCGGACTCCTGGAACGTGGAAATTCTGGCCACGGACATCGGCAGGCAAGCGCTGAAGCACGCGGAGCGCGGCGTCTACAGGGGGCGAAGCATCGCCAGCGTGAGTGAGAAGCAACTCGCGAATCATTTCTCCGCCGGGGAAGGCGGGCAACAGGTCAAGCCCAGATTGAGAAAGATGGTTTCGTTCGCGCCGATGAACCTCGCGTCGCCTGTCTACCTCGGGCGTAGGGACGCCATTTTTTGCATGAACGTGCTGATCTATTTTTCTGAGGATCGTCGCCGCACGTTAGTGCAGCGCTTCTACGAAACGCTCGAACCCGGTGGATATCTCTTTCTTGGGCACTCGGAATCGATTTCGAAAATGCCGGTAAAGTTCCAAGCCATCGTGCTGAACGATTGCATCCTGTACCGCAAGCCCACCGCCGATGAATTGCTGAAGCCAGAACTGGTCACGGAGGGACGCGCGTGAGCACGCCGAACTCTCCCGACCGCGAAGCCGTCGAGGTCTTCCTCCAGGAAGCCGCCGAGCACCTGCAATATTTGCGGGAATACGTCGGCGTGTTACAGGACGTCGAGCCGCAGCACGAGGACCTCGAACGTCTCTACATTGCCGCGCACACGTTGAGCGGAACGTCCGCAAGCTACGGTTTCCCTCGATTTTCCGAGATCGCCGGAAAGCTTGCGCACGTGTTTCAGTACGCATTGAACGCGCCTTTGGGCGAGGACCTGCACGGGCCGCTGACCGAGTTTCTTTCCGACGGGATTTCTTTACTGGAAACCGACCTTCTGGAAATCAGCGACACGGGCAACGAAAGTCTCGAAGACATTGCCGCGTTCAAGGACCGTTATCGCTTCGCGTTTCCCACCGAGCCACCCCCGCTCAATCTTGTGCAAACCCCGGCACTCGCACAGCCCCTTGAAGAAGAGCCTGAGGAAACCGCAGCCGCGGGGCCGACAGGTTCCTACTTCGATGCGCTTCCGGCCGACGATGAAGTGCCCGACGAAATTTTGGAGTTTTTTCAGCCCGAAGCGGAAGAGCATCTGCAAGTCGTCAGCGATTGTCTACTTTCACTTGAAGGCAACAACAATCAGGAAGAGATCAACAAACTGTTTCGCGCGATTCACACCATAAAGGGCTCTGCGTCGCAAGTGGGTTTGAAACGGCTAGGCGGCATCGCCCACCGCGTGGAAGATTTGATTGGCCGCCTACGTGACGGCGAAATTGAGCCGTCACCTGCCGTTGTGGATTTGTGCCTCGAATCGGTGGATATTTTGAAAAAAACGCTTCACCGGCAGTGGACCGACGAGGCGGAGATGCGCACGGGGGTCGATTCCCTGCTGGGGCGCATTGCGGAATTTGCTCCCCTCGAAGCGGAAGATTCGGAAGCGCAGCCTGTCGCTGCTGAAGCACCAGAGAGCCTCGAGCAACCAGCGGACAAGGCGGCGGCAGCGCAGACCGTCGCGCAAGTAAAAAAGTCTGCAAAGCAAGCTGCTGCCTCTGCTTCCTCGACGAAATCGGTTCGCATCGCGCTCGCCCGTCTAGACCGCATGATGAACACCGTTGGCGAGCTGGTCATCAACCGTACCCGCATGGTTGGTCGCGTCGGTGAACTGGAAAAACTCGTTGACATGCTGAGCTTTTCGAAAGAACGCCTGCAAGGAAAGGTTGCGGAATTTCAGGAAAAATACGAATTCAACCGCATCAGTCCCAGCCGAAATGCAATGCCGTGGAATCCTGAACCGCGGCCGAAGCTTCTTTCCAGCGCAGCGGGCGGTCAAAACTCTTTCTGGTCCGAATTCAGCGAACTCGAAATGGACCGCTACGACGACGTGAACATTCTCTCGCGCTCCATGGCGGAAATCTCCGCAGACGTGAACGAAGTGTTGTCACAGCTCGAGGGCTTCATCGGGCGGGTCGGAGGCGACATCGACGAGTTCACCAAGCTCGCGCATCACCTTCAGGATGAAATTACCGCGGCGCGTATGGTGCCCATCGGAACGCTCTATTCGCGTCTTTCGCGCGCGGTACGCGATGCGGCCAAGTCCACCAACAAGGAAGTGGAGCTCGAACTCACAGGAAGTGAGACGGAGCTCGATAACAACATTATTCAACAGATTTCCGACCCGCTCGTCCATCTGGTGCGCAACTCCGTAGCCCATGGAGTCGAGCTCAGCAGCGATCGCGCCGCAGCAGGCAAGCCTACGGCTGGAAGGATCACGCTGCGCGCGTATCACCGCGGCAACCACATCTATATTGAGGTTGAAGACGATGGCCGCGGGATTGACTACCAGCGCGTGAAGCAGAGCGCCATCGAGCGCGGCCTGGTTTCCGTGGAAACCTCCGACCGGCTCACAGAACGCGACATGCGCGAAATGCTATTCCATCCGGGATTCTCTACCGCTCCCGTCAAGACCGAACTGGCAGGCCGCGGCGTCGGTCTCGACGTGGTGCGCGCTAACTTGAACGCGCTGAACGGCGAAATCGAGATTCAGAGCGTCATGGGCCAAGGAACAAAGTTCACGCTAAAGGTTCCCCTGACGCTCATTATCTCGCCTGCACTCTTTGTCCGTTGTGGCTCGACGAATTTCGCGCTTCCGCTGGCCGTCGTTGAAGAAATCCGCCGGTTGCGCGCCGATGAAATCGAAGACGTTGGCGGAAAATTGCTCACCAAGGTCCGCGACGTGGTAACGGAAGTCATTCGCCTGGATACCTACCTTGGCTTGCCGCCGCTCGAGCCCGTAAACGGATTCTTCCGCATGGTCGTGGCCAATGCCGGAAACCATCAAATCGGTTTGGTGGTTGAGGAAGTTCTAGGCAAAGACGAAATCGTTATCAAGAATCTCGGCGAATATCTTCGCCGGGTGAAGCTTTTCCCCGGCACCACGATTGCGCCAGACGGCAGCTTGATTTTGTTGATTGACTTGAACCGCATGGTCGCTGCCGAAGCGAGCGAACATCGGCCCCTTCAAGCGAACGCCAGCGCCGCGCGCATTTTTGCGCCGGGTTCGGCCGCTGTGGCGCGCGGCACGATTCCATCAGAAGCCATCGATCGCGTCGAGCAGGAGCGCGTCATTGTCGTGGCCGACGACTCCATCAGCGTGCGCAAATTCGTGGGACGGATGCTGGAAAAGAACGGGTACCGCGTGAAGCTTGCTGCCGACGGCCTCGAAGCTGCCGAACTCGTGTCGCAGCACGGCTGCCACCTGGTCATCACCGACCTCGAAATGCCACGCATGACCGGTTACGAGCTGATGGTGCAGTTGCGCCAGAGCCCGTCCACACGACGCATTCCGGTGATGGTCGTGACTTCGCGCGCGGGCGCCAAGCATCGCAACCGCGCGATGAAGGAAGGCGCCTCGGCTTTCCTTACCAAACCCGTGCAGGAGGATCAGTTGATTGCGGCCATAGAACAACTCATGGGAACGGAGGCACCACGCCCGGCGCCTGTGGCGTAGAAGAAAATGGCAACCCCTTCCAAAAAGATTCGTGTGCTGGTTGTGGATGACTCCACCTTCATGCGCAAGGTGCTGGAGAACATTTACAGCAGTGATGAGCAGTTACAGGTCGTCGGCAGCGCCAAAGACGGCCGCGAAGCGGTCTCCCTGGCGGAATCGCTCAAGCCTGACGTCATCTCCATGGACATCAACATGCCGCACGTAGACGGCCTCCAGGCGACTGCGGAGATCATGACCACGAATCCCAAGCCCATTGTGATTGTCAGCTCAGAGTCCAAAGAAGGCGCGGCCAGCACTCTTCGCGCGCTCGAACTGGGCGCCATTGAATTCGTCGCCAAGCCCTCCGGCGGCATTGACCTGGACATGCAAAGCGTGAAGGAAGAGCTGCTGCGCAAGGTGCGCATGGCCGCCAAAGTTCGCGTTGTGCGCACGGCCACGCGTTTGGCCTCCAGCATTCAAAGCGCTGGCGTGAGTGCGAAGCCGGCCTCCACCCCGAAGACCAGCCCTCATCCCGCGGCCGCCAGCACGAATGATCAACGTTTTCCTGTGGTCGTTTTGTCTGCGTCAACGGGGGGGCCGGCAACCGTCATGCGCATTGCGCCGGGCTTCACACGTGACTTCCCTGCTGCCGTGATTCTGGTGCAGCACATGCCCGCCACATTCACGTCGCAATATGCCGCGCAACTCGCCGAATTCACGGAAATCCGCGTGAAGGAAGCGGAGTCCAACGAATCGCTCACTCCCGGCACCCTCTACATTTGTCCCGGTGGACAACATCTGCGCGTCACACCGACGGGAAGAATCCAGCTCGACAGCGCATTGGGGCGCATCGATGGATATTTGCCAAACATGAACGTCACCATGGAGTCCGTCGCTGCCTATGCGGGTCCCTTGAGCATCGCCGCGGTACTCACCGGCATGGGCAACGACGGGACCAGCGGGGCACGGGCAATCAAGAATGCCGGCGGGCTCGTTCTAGCGCAAGACGAAGCAACGTGTGTGATTTTTGGAATGCCTTCGGAAGCCATTAAAGCCGGAGTCGTGGATCAAGTGCTTGGCGTTGACGACATTTATCAGGCCATTGAGAAGCGCGTTCTGGGGATTTGCAAGCCAACCCCGGCAGGAGTTCGATGACGCCGATGCAAGCGCCAGTGAAGTCGGGCCCTCTGCGCTCGGAACAGATCATTCTGTTTCGCATCGGCGAGCAGCTTTTCGCGTTGTCTTCTTCCTCCGTGCAGGAAGTGCGCAGCGCGGACAGCCTCTGCGGCGGTGCGTACGAAATCAGTGCGCCGGGCGTCGATAAAGTTCGTCAATTCGTGAGACGCGGGGCCAATACTCTCTTTCTCGTGAGCGGCGCGGCACATTTTGACCTTTGCGCGCCTGATGGAATTCTTGCGTTTGTGCTTCGCAATACGCGCACGGCCTTGCTGGTCGACGGCATCGAGAAAATGACCGCGATGACGCGATTGCAGGCTCTGCCACTTTCGTTCTGTCACGAAGAGCGCCAATGGTATCGCGGTCTCACCGCTCTTGACCAAACTGTAGTTCCGGTCGTACGCCCCGAAGGTTTTTTATCGGACGAAGAATTGATGAAGCTCGACGCAGCGCTGCCGCCGCCTGAGTTTGCGAGCGAAGAGCCCGAAGCGCAGGACGACAACGGCGACTTTGGCATGGAATTGAATTAGCGCATGGTTAAAACAACGAACTAAGGCCATGACCTTCTCCAGCGATCTTGAACTGAAGTCTTTCGTCCTCCTGCGACTGGGAGAACGGCGATTTGCCGTCGCTGCCGACGGGACCGCCGAACTGGTCGCGCCAAGCCGTGTATTTCGGTTTCCTCACAAGACCGCGAAGATTGAGGGAGTCATTTTGCGTCGCGGAAGAATCGTTCCGGTGTGCGACATTGCCGAAAGGCTGATTGGGAAATATCTTACGTCGCGCCGCTTTTATCTGATTGCTCTGCGCCACTATGGGCAAAGAACCGAATGGGTGGCTCTCCCGGTTACCGGAGAATGCGAATTGATCAGCGCGGAGCTGACGCCTGCCAGCGCGTCCGACGAGCCGCACGTTGCCGGCTGGCTTTCCCACGGCGGGGACGTTATCGAAGTCCTCAACTTGGACGCGTTGACTCCTGGCTCCAATGAGTTTCTCCCTTACCCGGCAGCTCAAAACGAAGTTGGAGCGCGTCCAGCCCATCTCGGTAAAGCGGAGGCCAGCCCGTGATCCCCGCCTCGCGCCCGATCAAGGTTCTGCTGATTGACAGCAACGTGTATTTCGCCAAGCGCCTTGGCGATGCGTTGAAGCGCGAAGGCTTTGAAGTGTCAACGAGCATGCAGGCGGCCTATGCTCTCACGGCTCTCGAATATGACGCCCCAGGTGCCATCCTATGCGCCACGAACCTACGAGAGATGGGCGCGCTCGAAATCGCGCGCATCATTCGCGCGGACGCCAAGAATTCCAACCTTCCTATTGTTGCCCTGGGTGATGGAAGCCAGCGCGCGCTCATGGAAGCGTTTCAGGCTGGCTGCGACGATTACATCGACCGCAGCCGCCAGCCGGGCGTGATCGCCTCCCATGTGAAGCAAATCATTGTCAGCAAAATAGAAGGCTTTCAGCCCACGCAGATGCTCGCCCAATCGGACACGAGCCTCAGCGGCAACTTGACGCACCATGACCTCACCGGGGTTATGCAAATGCTCGGCCACGCGCACCAAACCGGGTCATTGCATATCAACGCGGGACAGACCGACGCAGTGCTCTTCTACGAAGGGGGAGAAATTTCGCATGCCGAATGCGGAACGCTCTTTGGCGACGAGGCAGTAATTTACATCCTGAAGAACTGCGTCAATGGAAACAAAGGAGTTTACAAGTTTGTATACGGCACCACCTCGCCGCAGCGCACCGTGCTGCGCTCGGCGACGGATTTGATGCTCGATGCCATGCGCGAAGTTGATGAAGGTTCGCGCGACATGGCGGACAAGGAAGCCCTATGAGCGAAGCCATGATGCTCCCTCCCCTGGATGAAGCGCCGGAGAAGCGCGTCCCAACCGTTTATTTCATTGACGACAGCGCCACCATGCGCGAAGTGATTAAGATTGCTTTCCGCCGCGAAAACATCCATGTGATTACTTGTGCCGACGCGGCCTCCGCGATCTCGCAATTCGAACAGACCCGCCCCGACATCGTGATCACCGACGTCATCATGCCCGATCAGGACGGTTACTCCGTTTGCAGCCAGATCAAGGAGAATCCCGGTCTCAGCGCGACTCCTGTGCTGCTCATGTCGGGAGTAGTGAACAAAAGCGTCGCCGACAAAGCCGTTTCGGTGAAAGCGGACGAGCTGATTCGAAAACCGTTTCAGCCACAGGAATTGATAAACCGCGTAAAGGCCCTTCTTGAACCAAGGGGTGTCGCGCCCGCGCCGTCGATCGATCGCGGGGCTGCAACCAACGCTTTGAGCAATCTTTTTGCGCCCGCTCCAGCCGCTCCGCGCAGCGTCATGCCATCGCCCGCGCCTCCAGCATCGCAGGAACCGGCCTGGCCTCGTGCGCTCGCCGAAGCCTTTTCGCCGCGGCCGACGGCAACTCCGCCGGCCGATGTACAGCCACATGTGGCCGCCCCGTCACGGCCCGTTGCTTCTGCTTACGAACTACAGAAGCTGCGCGTGGAAATCGCACGCCTAGAATTCCTGGTCAAAAAATTGCAAACCGAGCTTCAAATTGAGCGCCAGTACAATCAGGCGCTCGAAACGCAAATCCAGACCCTTACTCAAATCGAGTAGCCCGCGCTTCAGCTCACAACTCTTTGTAGGGGCGCTGCATGCTGCGCCCGTTTTCCGCAGCCGCTCATCGTGACTTCGGGCGTCAAACAAGTGGTGGAACGGGCGCGTCCTCCCGCCACCCTCCTCTTGACAATCAGGAGGAGTGTCGATATGCTCCTCCTGACCCTCAGGAGGAAGCGCCACATGGTAGACAAACCGAGCGATCTTGTGCAAGGCACTCTGGACATGCTCATTCTGAAAACGCTGGCGCTCGAACCCATGCACGGATATGGCATCGCCGTCCGGCTCGAGCAGATGAGCCACGGCGTTTTCCGTGTCAATGCAGGCTCCCTCTTCGTCGCTTTTCAGCGGCTGCAACGTGCCGGGCTGATCAAGGGAGAATGGAAGCCCACCGAAAACAGCCGCCGCGCAAAGTACTATAGCTTGACCGAGCAGGGGCGAAGACGCCTCAACAGCGAAACCCGGGAATGGGGAAGACAAGTAGCCGCCATTGCCAGAATTCTGGAGGCTTCCTAACCATGTCCTTGCTGCGAAACGCAACAAGCGGGCTTCGCTCGCTCCTCCGGAAGACCCAGGTAGATCGTGAACTGAACGAAGAGCTGAACGGCTTCCTGGAGATGGCCGCGGAAGAAAAAATCAAGCATGGCGTGAGCCGCGAGGACGCGCGTCGTGCCGTGCGCCTGGAACAGGGTAATTTCGAAGTCACGCGCGAAGTTGTGCGTTCGGCCACATGGGAATCGCTCGTCGAAACTTGCTGGCAGGACTTGCGCTTCGCTATTCGGATGTTGCGCAAGTCCCCCGGATTCACCGCCGTCGCCGTTCTTACTCTTGCCCTAGGCATCGGCGCTAATACCGCCGTGTTCAGCCTGGTCAATGGAGTCCTGTTGCGGCCATTGCCGTATCTCAACCCTGACCGCCTTACGATGGTATGGGAAAAGAGCAGTGACGGCTCCGCCGAAAACGTTGGCTATGCCACCTATCTCGATTGGAAAAGTCAGAACAAGAGCTTCGAGCAGCTTGCCATTTATAGTTCTTGGCAACCCGTGTTGCAAGTCGGCGAGCCCGAACCGCTTAACGGCCTCCGCGTCACCAGTAATTACTTTCGTACACTCGGTGTCCATCCAGAAATCGGACGTGATTTCCTGCCCGAAGAGGATTCTCCCAACACAAACAAAGTAGTGATGCTTAGCCACCGGCTGTGGCAGCGCAAATTCAGCTCCGACCCCAACATCGCCGGCAAGACCATCGATTTGAACGCAACTCAATACATAGTGGCGGGCGTCCTCCCAGCCAGCTATCAGTCCTTGATGAGTCAGGACCCGCGGGGAGGCACGGTGGAAATCTGGCGGGTGCTAGGTTACGACATCTCGCAGCCTTGGGCTTGCCGCACCTGCCATCATTTGGTGGCGATTGGACGGCTGCGCGACGGCGTCTCCATCACCCAGGCCACTGCCGAGATGGACATAGTTTCCGCTGCCCTGACCAAGGCATATCCGAAAGAGTACGACGATGTCGGCGTAATAGTCACCCCGATCCGGGACCAACTCCTCGGGCCTGCTAGCGGGCGGTTATACATCTTGCTCGGAGCGGTTTGTCTCGTGCTGCTGGTGGGCTGCGCAAACCTCGCCAACCTGCTCCTCGCACGTGCCGCGAGTCGCCAACGAGAAGTTGCCATGCGCACGGCGCTGGGCGCCACGGGCGGCAGAGTCATTCGGCAACTGCTTGTCGAAAACTGCCTTCTGGGCCTGCTGGGTGCTGCGGCAGGACTCTTTCCCGCTTGCTGGATGCCCAAAGTGCTTGCGATTATCGGCGCTGGCGATCTGCCTCGTCTCGACCAGATACGCCTTGATTGGCGAGTCTTGTTGTTCACGGCTGGGGTTGCGCTCCTCACCGGCGTGGCCACAGGTCTTGCCCCAGCTTATCGCCTGTCGAAAACGGAGTTGCGCGACTGCCTGCAGCAAGGCGCGCGCGGCGGCAATCTCGCAAGCAGCCGCCTGCGCGGGTTGCTAATTGTCTCTGAAGTCGCACTCTCCCTGACTCTTCTGATCAGTGCGGGCCTCCTGCTGCGCAGCTTGAGCCGTTTGCTGGTGGTTTCACCAGGGTTCGATCCGGCTAACGTACTATCCATGCAAACGTCTGTTCTCGGCCAGCGCTTCAATGACAACGAAGTCGTGCGTCAGTATTTTGCCGAGGCGGTCGAGCGCCTTCGGGAACTTCCCGGTGTTCAGTCAGCCGCTGCCGCCAGTCAGATTCCTTTGGCTGGAAACATGGATCGCTATGGCTTTCACGTTGAAGGCAAAATACACGCCAACCCGGAGGAAGACCCGAGCGCCGAACGCTACTGCATTACGCCCGGATTTCTGGAAACGATGCGCATTCCCCTACTTCGAGGGCGCGACGTCTCTCCTGCCGACGCTGCGACAACGCAACAGGTCCTGCTCATCAGCGAAACCACCGCGCGCCGCATGTGGCCCGGCGAAGATCCCATTGGCAAGCGAGTGAAGCTCGGCGCCCTCGACAAACCCTGGTGGACCGTTGTGGGAGTCACGGGAGATGTGCGCCATGTTGGCCTCGATGCTACTCCCGACATGCAGATGTACGTCCCGCATCGCCAATGGCCTTATCCCGATGGCCTAATGGTTTTTGTAATTCGAGCTGCAGGCCCGCCGACTGCGATTTCTACCGCAGCGCAACAAGCGATTCACTCCATCGATCCAGCGCAGCCAATTTCACGCATTGTGCCCCTCGGAGACTACGTCGGCCTTTCGGTCCAAGGCCGGAGATTCGCCTTGATTCTGATTGGCGCCTTTGCCTCGATTGCCCTGGTGCTTTCCATCGTAGGGATATACGGCGTCACGGCCTACACCGTTTCGCAGCGAACGCGCGAAATCGGGATCCGTGCGGCGCTCGGAGCACAGCGCGCCGAGCTTTTCGGGTTGTTGCTGCGCCAAGGAATGCTTTTGGTGCTATGCGGCGTGGTCGCGGGCGTGCTTGCGTCGGTTGCGTTCACGCGGTTTTTGGCCAGTTTGCTTTTTGACGTGCAGCCCACCGATCCGCTCACATTTGCATGCGTGGTGCTGCTGCTCGTTGCAGCAGCGGCTGGAGCTTGCTTCTTTCCAGCGCGGCGCGCTATGCGTGTCGATCCGCTGGTGGCCTTGCGTCACGAGTAATCGCAACAAAAGCTTCGCTCTCCTACGCCCCATGCGTCATTGACAGGCGCCACCCTGCACCGTGAGGCACAGGCCAACGAGATTTATATTGGAAGGTCGTTGTTGGGTTGGCGAACTGTTTGATTCACCCAGGTTGACGCTCGAACGCGGATTCTGTAGCCTCACTTACGCCGTTCGAGTGCACTTTGTACCCTGGGGGCTCCTGAATGAGCGCTAAGAATGGCTCTGCGATTTCGCGACGTGAATTTGCCCGTCGTGCCGCCATGGTCTCCGCTGCTGCTTCCCTTTCGTCGGCAGAACTTCTGACGGAGTCCCCCACCGCCTCATCGCAGCCGTTACAAGCGGCTTCCCCCAGTGGGCCAAAACTCTCACCCGAAAGTCAGGCGGAAATGGAATCGCGTCTTCAAGCGGTCTTCGCTCAATACGGCTCGCGGCTCAGCGATGCGCAAAAATCGGACCTGCGCAGAATCGCCGCGGAGGGGCAAGCTGCACTGGACCGTCTTCGCGCCTTTCCAACGGACAACGGGGACGGGCCTGCCCTCTATCTGAAACCCTTGATGGAACGCGAGAAAAGGCCAGCCCCCGCCAAAGCAACCGGCGCGCCGAAAAAAACCTGAGGAGCTCCCGATGCCCGGCGAAGAAATCTTCTATCTCTCCCTCAGCGAACTCGCGAAACGCATCGAATCCAAAAAACTCTCTCCCGTTGAACTGACGCAGCTTTATCTCGACCGCAGCCAGAAATTCGGCCCGCGCTTCAATGCGTATGCCATGCTCACTCCAGAAATCGCCCTCGAGCAAGCCAAAGCCGCCGAAAAAGAAATTCATCGCGGCCGTTACCGCGGGCCTCTACACGGCATTCCCTATGCCGCGAAGGATCTTCTCGCCGTGAAAAGCATTCCCACCACCTGGGGAGCAAAGCCCTACGCGACTCAGGTTTTCGATTACAACGCCACGGTGATCGATCACCTTAAGAACGTGGGCGCGGTAATGATTGGCAAGGCTTCGATGATTGAGCTGGCCGGCGGGTCCGGCTATCGCTTCGCCTCCGCGTCTTTGCAAGGCGAGGCGAAGAACCCGTGGGACACCACCTGTTGGACTTGCGGCTCTTCCTCGGGCTCCGGAGCCATTGTTGCCGCAGGCCTTGCCGCTTTCGCCATCGGCACGGAAACCTGGGGCTCGATCATTTGTCCTTCGGCATTCTGCAGCATCAGCGGATTGCGTCCGACCTACGGGCGCGTCAGCCGCTTCGGCGCCATGGCTCTGGCTCCTTCCATGGACAAAATCGGCCCCATGGCTCGCAGCGCCGAAGACTGCGCGCGCATCTTTGCCGCGATCGCCGGTCACGATCAAAAAGATCGCGGCACGATTGCAATCGACAAAGCTGCTTTCACCTACTCGCCCTCCATCGAACTTCGCAAGCTGCGCGTCGGCTGGCTTTCGAATGCCTGGAAATCGTACGAGGGAGGGGCGGCCAAACCGGTCGCCGCGGCAAACGCTTTTCTGAAGAAAATTTTCGGTGGCATGAGAGACGTGGCCCTACCCATTGGTCCCTGGGAGGATGCTGCATCCCTCATCGTGCAGGTGGAAGCGGCCGCTTCTTTCCGCTCCTTGATCCGCTCCGGAAAGCTCAGCGAACTGACCGACCCGCTTGCCCAGATTCTCGGCTATTTGAACGAGCAATACGCCGCCGCCGACTACCAGCAAGCCCTTAAAGTGCGCGAGATCCTCCAGAAAAAAATGGACGCACTTTTCGAGAGCTTCGACGTGCTTGTGGCCCCTTCGCAGCCCGTTCCCGCCACTCCGCTCTCGCTTAATCTGGAAACGGGCCTGGCGTTCCCGGATCCTCAGGGCGCCATAGGCAATCTTTGCGGCTTGCCCGCGCTCTCCGTTCCTTGTGGCTTCACGGAAAAGAATCTTCCCATCGGGCTGCAATTCATGGCCGGAGCGGGAGACGACATCGCCGCCATCCAGGCTGCGCGCACGTTCCAACTGCACACCGACTGGCACAAGCGCCATCCCCGGATTCACTAGCACACCGCCTACGGAGGAAGAGCAAGCGGTAGGCTACTTTGCGCCGCAAAGTTAAAGCATTACTTTACGACAGTCTTAACCCATTGCGGGGAAATGCGTTACTCTGATAAGACCAAATTGCATCGCATGACCAATTGACAAAGATTCACAGAATTCCGGCCAGAGCCTCCAGCTTTGCCTCACCTCAATTCTTCTTCAACAGTTCGTGAACCGTGCGCAAAAGCGCGCTGCGGCTGAACGGCTTTGCCAGCAATCGCACACCTGGCTCCGACCGCAGCGAGTCCGCCGCGGCCCTTTCGCTGTATCCAGACATGTACAACATCCGCAGTTTTGGCCTTTGTTCTTTCAGACGCGCGGCCAGCTCCTGCCCCGTCATTCGCGGCATAACCATATCCGTAATCAGCAGATCGATCGCGCCCTCATGCTTCTCGACAAGCCCAAGAGCTTCAATTCCATCGCGCGCTTCAATGACGGTGTAGCCACCGGACTCCAGAAACTCCCGCGCCACTTCGCGCACGTCGCGTTCGTCTTCGGTGAGCAAAATGGTTTCGCTTCCGCGCGGCGCTTCCGCAGACACCGGTGTGTGATCAAGCCGATCCACCGGTTGATCCACCCGCGGAAAATAAATCTTGAAAGTTGTGCCTCTTCCTTGTTCGCTATACACCCAAATAAATCCGCCGCTCTGCTTGACCACCCCGTAAACCGTGGCCAGCCCCAGGCCCGTGCCTTTGCCTTGTGCCTTCGTCGTGAAAAACGGCTCAAAAATGTGTGCTTGCGTTTCCAAGCTCATTCCTGTGCCATTGTCGGATACGCAGAGCAGCACATAGCGGCCCTCTCGCACAATCGGATGCTTTTCGCTGTAAACACGGTCCAGCTCAATGTTGGACGTTTCGATGATCAACCTGCCCCCGTCCGGCATGGCATCGCGCGCATTCACCACCAGGTTCATAATGATTTGTTCCATCTGGCTGCGGTCGGCGCGAATGGCGCCTAAATTCTCCGAAGGGCGAATGACCAATTCGATGTCTTCGCCAATGAGCCGCGGCAGCAAGCGCCCCATATCGGCGACCGCGTCATTCAAGTTCATCACCTTGGGCTGCAGCATTTGCAGCCGGCTGAAAGCCAATAGTTGGCGAGTCAGTCCGGAAGCGCGATCCGCCGCCCGTTCGATGTGTTCAATTTTCCGGGTGTATTCGTCCGCGGGAGGGAGCACATTGCGAAGAAGTTCGGTGTGCCCTTTGATCACCATCAGGAGATTGTTAAAATCGTGGGCCACGCCGCCCGCCAGCCGCCCCACCGCTTCCATTTTTTGCGATTGCCGTAGCTGCTGCTCGAGAATGTGCCGCTCACTGACGTCCTGCGCAACAATCAGGCGGACTCTCTTTCCCGAATACTCCAATTCATGAACGGTTATCTCCACGTCGATGATTTTTCCGTCCTTCTTGCGGTGCTTCCAATGGCCGCGATAGAGCCCATCGCCGGTGTATTCCTTGAGAGCATTGAGTAGCTTGGTTTTGTCTTCGTCGGGCCGAACATCAAAAATTGTCATGGTCTGGAATTCCTCGCGAGAATAGCCGTACTCGCGAAGGGCCGCTTCGTTTACTTCCAGAAACTTCAGAGTCTCCCGGTCGATGACCCAGGTGGGAAGCGGATTGTGGCTGAAGAGCAGCCGGAACATCTCTTCCTTCTTGCGCAGGGCGTCTTCGGCGCGCCGCCGCTCTATCGCCAATGCGATGTGCCCGCCAACGGAGTTCAGAAACTCCAGGTCGCGCTGATCATATGCTTTTTCATTTTCGTAGTGCTGCACCACAAGAACGCCGATCGTTTCGTTCGGCGTCTTCAGCGGAACCCCCAGCCAGCCAGGCGCCGGAGCGCCAACCAGTTCCACTTCCCCTTCCGCAGCAAGCCGGTCAAATTCGCTCTGCGGGATAAGCACCGGGACGCCTCTGCGAAACACGTAGGCGGTGCAACTGTGGCCGACTCTTTGTGGTGGAGGAGGAGCCGCATCCACTTCATCCACGAAAAATGGAAACGAGAAGGTATCTGTCGCAGCATCGTGCAACGCGACGAAGCAATTCTCTGCCGGAAGAACCTTCTTCAACGCTTGATGGATTCCCGCTAGCAACTCGTCGAGGTTCGCGGTTTGATTCAGCGCATGAACAATCTCGGCAATAACCAGCCGCTCCGCCTCCATCCGGCGCAGCAAAGCAGCGAGGTGCTGGGGGCTGATCGTTGTGCCTGTCTCAGGAATAGGGGGCTGTGTCATAGGATTTTCGCTCGCGACGCAGGGATACTCGTCACACCGCGAGCGAGAATGTGCAACCTCTGAATACGATTGCCGATCCGTCCTTGCCGATGGAGGGACTAGCTGTTTCTATGATATGAAATTCTCGCGTTCTTTAGGCGTAATGCTCTGGTTTCTGTCACCAATGAATGACGGGGCAGGGATCATAAATTGCCGCAACCTCCCACTCTTGAAAACAAACATACGCGGATTTGTTCCCGCAGTTCTCTTTGTTTGTCCCGCGTTTTTGGGTTGTGCGATATTTGGTTCCTGACTTCTTAGGAGGTGTTGCCCAATGCATGACATTTGGAAAGATATGTTCGTCCTGGGGATCCCTTTGCTGGAGAAAATCCTGCGCCCCATCGTGATTTACGCGTTTCTGGTGATTAGCCTGCGGCTGTCCGGGAAGCGCGAACTCGTCCAACTCAATCCCTTTGATCTGGTGGTTTTGCTAACGCTATCCAACACCGTCCAGAACGCCATCATCGGCGATGACAACACGGTTCTGGGCGGAATCATCGGAGCCACTTCCCTGCTCGCCACGAACTATCTCGTGGTGCGATTTCTCTACGATCACCGGAAACTCGACCAGATGGTCGAAGGAAGGGCCGATGTCCTGATCGAAAATGGAAAAGTCCGGACGCAGCATTTAAGAAACGAACTCATCACCATGCCGCAGTTGCAAGCCGCCGCTCACAAGCAAGGCTTCGCCTCGCTCTCCGAAGTCGAGCAGTGCATCCTCGAGCCGGGGGGAACACTAACCTTCATCGGCAAGAAGCCGGCCACCGAGGACGTACGCCACCAGGAATTACTCGGCAAGATGGAGAGCCTGGGGCACGAAATCGCCCTGCTACGAAGCTCGCAGCCGCCCGCGCACAGTTGATTTAGCGCATCAAGAAGCCTGTGAAAGCAATACCAAGGCCAATCAAGGCAACCACTGTGCCGCCGACCCAAAAGATTCTCTTTTTCGCCAGCAACGTAAGCGAGCAGATGACCAGTCCGATTTCCAGGAGCACTTCCCCAAGATCGAACCTGTCTGCACGGTGCATCGCGCGATCCCGGTCGGCTTCCAATTCCTCCGCAATCTTGCTCACATCTTCCTTGTCGGAGGCATAGTGCTCCACTTCCTTCTCGTATTTTTGGGCCAGCGCCTCGCCCTTTTCCTTGCTGAGTGGCGCGACGACGCTGATAAGGTCCGATCCTATTTGTGTCATGCGTAGCCGGATGCTCTTTGCCTGGTACTGCTCCCAGCGGCTGGCGGCTTGCGTTTCGCGCGAAAGTTCTTCCGTGTGCGCGCGATGTCCCATCAATGTAACGACGGCCACGAGAACGGCCAGAATGGAAATGGTCACTGAAACCGGGATAACCAGTGGATCGTCTTCGTCCCGGTGATGCGCTTCGGGAAGTTCGATACCTTCCGGCATTCGTGTTCGCTCCTGTGAGTGGAATCAGGCAGGCTCCGCCGCTATAGCCTGCAAGGCTTCGCGAGCTGCTGTTAAAGTTCTGTCAACGTCGGCGAACGTGTGCGCCGCGGAAAGAAATGTCGCTTCGAACTGGGAAGGCGGCAGAAAAATCCCACGCGCCAGCATCTCGCGGAAAAATCGCCCGTAGCGTTTGGTGTCGGAGCGCTTCGCATCAGCATAATTTCTTACCGGCCCCGGTGCAAAGAAAACCGTCGCGAGTGAACCGATGGAATTGATCTGCGCGGGAATTCCGGCGGTTGCCAACTCGCTGCGAAGACCAGAAACGAGGCGCTTCGCCAACTGCGCCATCTGCTCGTACAAAGCCGGCTTTGTCAGTTGCTTCAGCGCAGCGATTCCCGCACGCATCGCCAGCGGATTCCCCGCCAGCGTCCCCGCCTGATACACCGGCCCAAGCGGTGCAACGTGATTCATCAACTCCGCGCGACCGCCGTAGGCAGCAACGGGAACTCCGCCTCCAATGATCTTTCCAAGCGTAGTGAGATCCCCTTCGATGCCAAGCAGCTCTTGGGCGGAGCCGTTTCGCGAGCGGAATCCAGTGATGACTTCATCCACGATCAGCAAAGCGCCGCTGCGATGGGCGATTTCCTCCAGACCCTTTAGGAATTCCGGTTCCGGCGGCACCACGCCCATGTTCGCCGCAATCGGTTCGACGATTACCGCGGCGATTTGGTCTTTATGCGCGGAAAACACTTTTTCGACGGCCTGCAGATCGTTGTACGGAACATTCAGCGTCAACTCGGCGAGCGGTTGCGGCACTCCGGGGCACTCCGCGATGCCCAGCGTCGCCAGGCCCGAACCGGCTTGCGAAAGAAAACTGTCGGCGTGCCCGTGATAGCAGCCTTCGAACTTCACGATGAAGTCGCGCTTGGTGACGCCGCGTGCCAGCCGCACGGCACTCATCGTAGCTTCTGTGCCGCTGGAGACGAACCGGATTTTTTCGAGGAACGGAATCGCCTGGGTGATAAGCGTGGCGAGTTCTAGCTCGAGTTCCGTGGTCACCCCAAAACTCGTGCCGCGCTTGGCTTGATCCGCGATGGCTTCAGCAATCGCCGCGTTCGAATGACCGAGGATGATCGCGCCCCACGAGCAAACGTAGTCGAGCAGCTCATGGCCGTCCGCATCGTAGAGGTACTGCTCGCTGCCGCGCTCGATGATCAGCGGCTCGCCGCCAACGGAGCGGAACGCGCGCACCGGGCTGTTCACGCCGCCGACGAGAACTTTCTCGGCGCGCTCGAAAATCTCTGCCGAGTGCCTCCGCTCCCTTTCCGGTTTCGTTTGCGCCTTGCTCATTTAGCCTCAATCGGGCCAGCCAGTACTGACTACTTTCTTTAGGACCATTCCGGCCTCACTGGGTAGCTTTTGGCTAGCACGCCTTCAGCCACCGGGCCACATCCTTGGCATGGTAAGTCAGAATGTGGTCCGCCCCCGCGCGCTGAATGCCGGTCAGAATTTCGAGTACCACTCGCTTCTCTTCGAGCCATCCGTTCCGCGCCGCCGCCTTCACCATCGCGTACTCGCCACCCACGTTGTAAGCGCCCACAGGAACGTCGAACGCTTCGCGCACGCGCCAGATCACGTCGAGGTAGGGCAGCGCAGGCTTCACCATCACCATGTCCGCGCCCTCTTCCAAATCCAGCCGGACCTCCTTTAGCGCCTCTCGCGCGTTTGCCGGATCCATCTGGTAGCTGCGGCGATCGCCGAACTGCGGCGCGGACTGCGCGGCCTCGCGAAACGGCTCGTAAAATCCGGAGCAGTACTTAGCGGCGTAGGAAAGAATCGCGACATTTTCAAATTTGTTCGCGTCGAGCATTTCTCGAATTGCGCCGACACGACCGTCCATCATGTCAGAGGGTGCAACGATGTCGGCGCCCGCGCGCGAGTGCGAGAGCGCTTGTTGCGCGAGGATCTCCAGCGTCGCGTCGTTGGCCACCTCTCCGTTTTCGATGACGCCGCAGTGGCCGTGGTCGGTGTATTCGCAGAGACAGACATCGGTGATCACCAGAAGTTTCAGATTTGCCTTGCGGATGCCCTCAATGGCTCGCTGTACGACGCCCTGCGAACTCAGCGAACTCGCGCCGCGCGGATCTTTGGTTTCCGGCTGGCCAAACAAAATCACCGCAGGAATTCCGAGCGACTCCACTTCCCTGCACTCTTCGACAATCTGATCGGCGGATTGTTGATGAATGCCGGGCATCGAGCTGACTTCCCGGTGCACGTTCTTCCCGGGACACACAAACATCGGATAAATCAGGCCTGCGGTGGTCAGGCGCGTTTCGCGGACCATGCTGCGAAGCGCTTCGGTGCGTCGCAAACGCCGTGGCCGATGCGTGGGGAAGCTCATGCTTGGTTTGCTCCTGCCGGCGCGGGGTTCGCCTCGGCGAAATATCTTTCCAGAGCGTCAATCACCGATGCAGCCGTAGTATCTGACGCGACCACGATGCGCTTCACTCCCGCCTCGCGCAAAGCTTTCGCCGTCACCGCCCCTACGGCCGTGATGGTCAACCTGTCTTGTATCGCACGCAATTTCTCAGCGCCGACAAGTTCTGCAAAATGTTGTACCGCGGAGGGGCTGAAAAACAAAATGGCGTCGGCTCCATCTGCTCCACCGTTGGCAATCTCATCGAACTTTAGGTGATCGGATTCTGCGGGTCTCAGGGTTCGATACGCAATCACCTCGGCAACTTTAGCTCCCTGACTCCTAAGCGCATCAGGCAAATCCCGCTTGGCCCGGTCGCTCCTGGGCAAGAGCACCTTCTTGCCTCGCACGCGTTCTCCCAATTCTTGCGCAAGCGCGACTCCATTGTGCGTCTGCGCGACAAAGTTCACTTCCAATTTATGCCTCTTTATCTCTTCGGCCGTGACTGGCCCCACAGCCGCTACAAGCGAACGGCTCCACGCTTGCTCCAGACGATGTCCCAATTTCGTGGACCGTCTGGCCACAGCGCGAACCGCTTCCGCACTCGTGAAAATGAGCCAATCAAATTGGCCCAGCGCAGTGATGGCCCCATCCAACGGTCCAAAGTCTTCCGGATCGGCGAACTCCATCAACGGCCTCACCAGCGGCACGGCTCGGCGCGCTTCGAGTTGGCGGGCAATCTCTGCGCTCTGGGACCACCTGCGCGTGATCACGACGCGTTTCCCTGCTAACGAGCTTGCAAGATTCTCACGCACGCTGCCGAGCCACCTCTTCGAGAATAGGTTGTGCGCCGGCCTCGAGAAGCAGCTGCGCCATGTGTTCGCCGAGCTGCGCCGCCTGGTCCGGGGGCGCAGCGGCATGCTGCTTCACGAAATGCACACCATCCACGGAACACACACAGGCATCCATAACCAGTTGGCCGTGTTCGACACGCGCAAACGCGCCCAGGGGAACCTGGCATCCGCCATGCAATGCTCCGAGCAGCGCGCGCTCGGCAATGATGGCGGCACGCGTCTCTGCGTCATCAAGCGGCGACACCAATTCCTCCGCTTCGCGATCCTTCAGCCGGCACTCGACGGCGATTGCCCCCTGGCCCACGGCGGGCATGCACACTTCGGGTGAAAGCACTTCCGAAATCCGCTGGCTGAAGCCCAGGCGGTCCAATCCCGCTTTCGAAACGACGACGGCCTCGTACTCGCCACTTTCCACTTTGCGCAGGCGCGTGTCCACGTTGCCCCGCAAATCGCGCAAGTCCAGGTCCGGACGAAGGTGCCGCAACTGCGCCTGGCGCCGTAAACTGCTCGTTCCGACGCGCGCCCCCTGGCGAAGATTGGCGAGTGTTGAACCCACCAGGCAATCGCGGGCGTCATCGCGCCTGCATACCGCGGGAAACATCAGGCGCGAAGGGATGTCGGTGGGAATGTCTTTGACGCTATGCACGGCCAGGTCGATGGTCTCTTCGTTCAACGCTTCTTCCAGCTCTTTGATGAAAACTCCTTTGCTGCCGATTTGCGCTACGGGCGCATGCAACATTTTGTCCCCGGCGGTTTTGATGATGACAATCTCCGGTTCGACACCCGTCGCGGCAAACAAACGCTTGCGAACAAACTCCGCCTGCCACTTGGCAAGCAGGCTGCCGCGCGTGCCGATGCGTAAAGTCCTCAAGGTTTCTCCCGATTCGAAAGGAACAGGTCGCGCAGCGCCTCGACGTTTTGAACCTTCCTGCGCAAGTCCTTTTCGCCGCGCAACCGCTGCGCCGGCTCCAACAGCAGGCCCTCCAGCAATTCGTCCATTAACTTTTCGACCTGGAATCGGTCCGCATTCGTCAGATGTTTGATGGACTCCACGCGCGCATGGATAAATTGCGCGCGCTCCTCGCGCATTCTCTTGCGGAGTTCATCGAGCAAGCCAACCAGCTCAACACTTGCCTGCCAGGAAAGAAATTTCCCGACATGCTCCTCCACCATGCCGTCCGCCTTGGGAATCTCATTCTCGCGCGCGTGGCGGTTTTGCGCCACGATTTCCGTTAGATCATCGATGTTGTAGAGATAGACGTTATAAAGCTTTCCGACAGCGGCGTCGATATTGCGAGGCAAGCCGAGGTCCATAAAAAACAACGCCCGATTCGCGCGTTTCTCCATGGCTTGCTCAACCAGTTTACCGCCCACGACGGCTTCTTCGGCGGCCACGGACGAGACGATGACGTCCGGCAGGGGCAATGCTACGTCCCACTCTCCCCAGGGCAGCACTTCTCCGCGGTATTGTTTGGCCAAGCCGTCCGCACGTTCGCGCGACCGGTTCATGAGGTACAGACGCGCAATTCCGCGATCGCGAAGCTGTCCAATCACTTGTTCGCTGATGGTTCCTGCTCCGAGCACCAGCGCGCTGCGCTCATCCAACTTGCCAAAAATGCGCTCCGCCAGCTTCACACCGGCGGAAGCCACGGACATGGGCCGTGTACCCAATTCCGTTTCAGAGCGCACGCGTTTGCCGACTTCGAGGGCGCCCTGGAAGAGGCGGTTCAGCACCGGCCCCGTCGCGCCTTGCTCGTGCGCGACGCGATAGGCTTCGCGAACCTGGCCAAGAATCTCGGCTTCACCAAGCATCATGGAATCGAGGCCTGCGGCGACGCGGAAAAGGTGGCGCACGGCTTCGCGGTCATAATGGTGATACAGCGACCCATTCAGCACGTCCATGCGCACGGAATGAAATTCGCTCAGAAACGTGGAAAGCCCCGGGGCGCATTCGTGTGAAGCTTCCGGCGACACGCCATACACTTCGCTGCGATTGCAGGTGGAGAGCACCAGCGTTTCCGCAAGCAGGCCCTTCGAGCGGAGCTGTTCGGAGGCCCGGCGAGCTTGGTCGACGGTGAAGGAGACCCGTTCGCGCACCTCAACGGGTGCTGTGCGGTGATTCAGTCCGACGAGAACGATCTCCATTCCGAGGCTTTGTCTCTCCTAAAAGTAGCGGTGACTGTGTGAAAGATAGAAATTCACAACGGTAAAGCTCAGAAAAACGATCAGAAAATTGAAGACACACAGCTTCGAAGCACGCGCTCCGCGCCATGCGGTGGTGCGGGCTAGCCGGAAATAAACCGCATAAAGAAGCAACACGACCAATGTAATGGCGTATTTCGGGTCATAAAACGAGTACTTGTTGCTCAGGCGGTCGACCCAAAGGAATCCGAGAGCCGTGCCAATAGTGATGGAGATCAAGCCAACCAGAACGCTTGAACGGCTCATCCGCTCGAGCAGCTCGAGCGGTGGAAGGCGCCACACGACATCGCCCAGTTTGTGGGCGCGCAACAGGCGCTCTTCCCCAAGAAAAACCAGGCTAAGCACAAAAGAAAGTGCAAAAGCAGAATAGGCAAGGATGCTCAGGGCCACATGGAGGGCAAACGAGGGTCCGTGGGCTTCCGGCGGGGAGAGCTTATCCGCGGGGGCAAGATGCGCAGCCAGAAAAAACACCAGGATGAACGGTAGAACCAGAGCCCCGACCGACCGCTGGCGGTGATAAAGCTCCAACCCCAGATAGGTGAGCGCCAAGAGCCAGCCAAAGAGCGACATAGAGCCGTACAGGTCGTGGTAAGGAACCGTATGTAGACCGCGCGACCTTTCGAGCAAGGCAAAGTAGTGAGTGACGAGTCCGACGGCCAGTAGTAACGTTCCGAGGCGTCCGGTGAGGGCATTACCGGTGTTCAAGAAGATGAGATACAGCGCAAAGCTCAGAGCATAGGCAACCAGGGTCGAGATGAATAGGGCGTAGTGCACTCTAGTACCTGATGACGACGGGCCCAAGGGGCTGAAACCGGCCACGTTTCGGGCGACGAACGCCAAGTTGATTGACGCTTCGAGTATAACTTACACGGCCGGCAGCCTGCACAGCCGACGCCCAGGACCGCGCCTGCCACAGCAAGACCTGTCAAGATTTGCTATCCTGCGAGTGTCAGAGAGGACATCACACTGCAAAGGACGCCCGTCAATCGAAGAGACTTATTCCTCCGCGCCTGCCGAGGGGAAACTCTGCCTCGCGTGCCCGTCTGGATGATGCGGCAGGCCGGCCGGTACTTGCCTGATTATCGTGAAATCCGCGCAAGGCACGGATTCCTTGAGGTTTGCAAGACACCTGAACTTGCAGTGGAAGTCTCGCTCCAGCCATTTCGCCGGCTCGGCATGGATGCGGTCATCGTCTTCTCCGACATCCTCATTCCTGCTGAAGCAATGGGGCTGACCCTCGAGCTCGGCGACACAGGCCCGAATCTGCCGAACCCCGTGCGCACCAAGGACGCCGTCGAAAAGCTCAGGATTTTTGACCCCGAATTAGAAACGGGCTTTTTGCCGGAAGCCATCCGGCGAATTGCGAAGTCGGTCGGCCCCGAGGTTCCGGTTCTGGGATTTGCCGGCGCTCCTTGGACGCTTGCGTGTTACATGGTCGAGGGTCAGGCCAAAGAGGGATTCGCCACCGTAAAGCAGTTTCTTTATCAAGAGCCGAAAACTTTTCGGGAATTGCTTCACCGCATCGCGCAGGCCACGATTCCCTACCTGAAGGCGCAGATCGCCGCCGGAGCGACAGCGGTGCAATTGTTCGATACCTGGAGCGGCGAACTAAATTTGCAAGATTACCAAGAGTCGGCTATGCCGGCCGTGCAAGAAGTAATCTCGGAGATCTCCGCCTTGGTTCCGGTAATCTATTACGCGAAGGCGTCGCAGCACCTGCTCTCCGCCGCGGCGCGATCCGGCGCGAATGTGCTGAGCGTGGACTGGCGCGCGGATCTGAGAGAAGTTCGTGGGGCCCTGGGGCCGAAAATCGCACTGCAAGGAAACGTCGATCCGTCGGTTTTGCTTGGCCCGGTGGAGAAAATTCGGGAAGTCACGCTGAACACGATGAACTCGCTCGCGGGACGCGGGCATATTCTCAATCTCGGCCACGGGATACTGCCGAACACGCCCGTCGAGAACGCGCAGCTCTTTGTGGAAACCGGCAAGCAGGCGCTGGTGCAGGAAATGCGGCCGGCAGAGCAGTCGAGATAACGAGGCCGCCGCCATGACGATCGCTTATCCAACGCTCGAGCAGATGCGGGGCGAACTGCGCGTCAGCGAAGAGTTCCTCGCGAAATACAACCGCCCCGGCCCTCGCTATACGAGTTACCCGACTGCGCCGGTTTGGAACGACAGCTTTGGCCCATCGGATTTAGAAATGGTTTTCGGCGAGGCAGAAAGCGCGAAAACACCCGTTTCGTTGTATATGCACATCCCGTTCTGCGAGAGCCTGTGTCTGTTTTGCGCCTGCAACGTGGTGATCCAGAAAAACAAGAGTGTAGCGCCTCCTTATCTTGACGTGCTGAAGCGCGAGACCGAACGCGTCAGCCGCAGTATCTCCAAGGATCGGCCTGTCGTGCAATTCCACTGGGGCGGTGGTACACCCACTTATCTTTCGCCGGAGCAGATTGAAGACCTTTTCGAATTCACGCGAGAGCGTTTTCCCTTCGCGTCGGACGGCGAAATCGGCATCGAAGTAGATCCTCGCGTCACGTCGCGGGCGCATCTCGAAACTCTCCGCAGGCTGGGCTTCAACCGCCTGAGCATGGGGATCCAGGATTTTCAACCTGAGGTGCAGCAAGCCGTGCATCGCCTGCAGCCGTTCGAAATGACCCGCGACCTGCTTTTCGGCGCGCGGCAGCTCGGATTCGAAAGCATCAACGTGGATTTGATTTACGGACTCCCGTATCAGACGCCCGAAAGCTTCGCACACACGGTGGACCAAATCACCGGCCTTGGCCCGGACCGCATCGCTCTTTTCAGTTACGCTCACGTTCCCTGGCTGAAGAAACAGCAAGGCTCGTTCCTCGGACACCTGCCCGACGGCATGGTGAAGTTTGAGATTTTCCGCACGGGCCTGCTGAAGTTCGTTGAGGCGGGTTATTTGTACATCGGCATGGACCATTTTGCGAAACCTGGCGATGAGCTTGCCGTTTCCCAGCAACGGCGCACGCTGCACCGCAATTTTCAGGGATACACGACAAAGGCGGGCGCCGACCTTTACGGCATGGGGATCACGGCGATCAGCGGCATCCAGTCTGCGTACGCGCAAAATCATCGCGACATTCCTTCGTGGCAGAAAGCGATCGACGAACGCGGGCTCGCCACGATGCGTGGGTATCATCTTTCTGAGGAAGACCGCTTGCGGCGCGCAGTCATTAACCGCCTGCTGTGCCATACCGTGGTCATCAAAGACGAGATTTCGCGTGAGTTTGGCATCGACTTCGATGAGCACTTTGCCGAAGAGCTGCAGCGCTTCGAACCGTTCCGCGAAGATGGTCTAGTTCTTTTGGAACGTAATGAAATTCGCGCCACTTGGCTTGGCCGCATTTTCATCCGTAACTTAGCCATGGTTTTCGATCCGTACTTGGAAAAGCAGCAGCTGGCGGCGAAACCGCTTTTTTCAAAAACTCTCTGACCTCACAAGGATGCCCACTTCACCGTGACCCGTCACCTTCAAACCTTGGTGGTTGGTGGCGGCATCTCGGGCCTGGTCTGCGCGTATGCGCTTCAGAAAGCTGGCGTTGAAGTTTTGTTGGTTGAGGCTTCGGAGCGGCCCGGCGGCGTAATCCATTCGGTTAAGCGCGACGGCCACTTGCTGGAACTTGGGCCGCAAAGCTTTTCCAGCACTTCGCAGCTGCGGAGCTTGAGCGCGGAACTCGGAATTGCGGATCAACTTCTTGAGGCTCCGCCTCGCGCACCACGTTACGTCCTAGTGAATGGAAAACTGCAAGCTGTTCCGCTTAGCCCGCCGGCATTTTTCACCAGCCCACTGATCAGCGGCTCGACCAAATGGAAGCTGGTTCGAGACCTTTTTGGCAAGAGCGCTCCTCCCGAGGCCGATGAATCCGTTGCTGTTTTCGTACGCAGGAAATTTTCAGATCAGCTTCTCGATAGCCTGGTCGGCCCGTTCGTTTCAGGCGTTTACGCTGGCGACCCTGAAAAACTGAGCCTTCGCAGCGCATTCCCGCAGCTATACGAAGCCGAGAAAACCGCCGGAAGCATCGTTCGCGGGCTGATGCGACTTGCCAGGAACAAAAGCGGGCCCCGGGAGCGCTCCGCGCTGAATACTTTTCGCGAGGGTAACGAGACCCTGGTGCGTGCTCTGGCAAGCACACTTGGCGCGAAGCTTCTCTCAAAAACGGCTGCGGCCAACATCTATCGCCAAAATGACGGCGCTTTCCACGTTTCACTCGAAGGCGGCAGCAACGACTCCTTGTCGGCAGAAAGCGTGATTTTTGCAACGCCAACCCACGCGACCGGAAAATTGCTCGCTGAACTCGATCCCTCGGTCGGGCGGCTTCTGAGGACCGTCGAGTACGCTCCGGTGGTAGTGGTTTCTCTTGGCTACGCGAAAAAAGACGTGAGCCATTCACTCGATGGATTCGGTTTTCTCGTTCCCCGATCTGCCGGGCTTCGCATCCTCGGCACCGTGTGGAACTCTTCGCTCTTTTCCGGCCGCGCACCGGAAGGCCATGCTCTTCTCACTACATTTGTGGGCGGAGCAACGGATCCCCATGCCGCGAGGCTGAGTTCCGAAGAGCTAGCAAACCTCGTTCATCGCGAGATGGCTCCCTTGCTGGCGCTTAGAAGCAATCCGACCTTTTGCAACGTCACCATTTGGCCGCGCGCGCTTCCGCAGTACGAGCTAGGTCACGGCGACCGGCTAGCTTCGATTCGCAAGAACTTGGCACGTTTTCGGGGCCTTTTTCTGACGGGAAATTACCTGCGCGGTCCGGCAATCGGCGCGTGTGTCGAGCAGGCATTGACTGTCGCAAAGGAAGCACAGGAGCAAATCGCCTGATCTTGCCGTCTTCGATCTTCGAGCCTTTCACTTGCCGTAACGCAGTGCCAATCGCACCTCGCGCCGCTTTCCCGCTTCATGGAACCTGTGCTTTTCTTCTTCCGTTTCCACGATCAGCGGTGGCACGGGCTTTGGCAGCCGCGTGTGTTCATCGATGGCCACAAAGGTAACAAACGCCGAAGTCGTGTGCTTCTTCTCGCCTGTCAACACATTTTCTGAATAGACTTCCACGCCCACCTCGAGCGAGGTATGAAAAACACGATTGACCTGCGATTTCAGGATCACAATCTCCCCCAAATTCACCGGGTTGCGAAAATCGATGTAATCCACCGAGGCGGTCACCACATAACAGTTCGAATGACGATGGGCCGCCATCGCCGCCGCCATGTCCACCAAATGCATCACGTGCCCGCCCAGCAGCTTCCCGAGCGGATTCGTCTGTGCCGGCAAAACGATCTCGGTCATTTCAGACCGCGATGCGCTCACTGGTTTGCCCTGGAGGCCTGCTTCTCCGCGCTCTTTCTTCGCTTTCATGCAAATCCTCTTGTTGCCCGTTTGGTTGCTCTTCCGCGACTCCGTATAATACGGGACGGAACGTTTCTGCAAGCGAACAATGAAGGAACACATGACCGAGCAAACACACGCAGGAAAGAAATCCCGCCGGAAAATGCTAGAGGCGTTTGTGGCGCAAAAGCCCGACGACGCCTTCTCGCGCTACGGCCTGGCGCTCGAATGCATGAACAGCGGCGACTCAACCGCCGCAGCCCAGCACTTTAGCGCGCTCCTCGAGCGAAACCCCGGCTACGTGCCGGCTTATCTCATGTACGGGCAGCTATTGGCTCGCGAATCGCGTAAGGACGAAGCGCGCCGTGTTCTCTCGAGCGGCATCCAAGCCGCAACCACTGCGGGCAATCAACACGCGCGCTCCGAGATGGAAGCACTTTTGAATGACCTCGCATGACTTTTGTTGAATCTAGTCTTCCAAAGTGGGCAGGGTCTTCAGCACTTCAGCGGCTCGTGGGCGGTTGCGAACGGGCTCGTCTTTGCGGATTTTGCCGTCGCGGAACACGAGGACGCGCTTGGCGAACTCCGCGATGTCATGCTCGTGTGTCACCATTACAATCGTCAGGCCTTTGTCGTTCAGGTCTTGAAAAACTTCCATAATCTCGACCGAAGTGCGGCTGTCCAGATTCCCTGTGGGCTCGTCCGCAAGTAGAATCGAGGGACGGTTCACGAGTGCTCTCGCCACAGCAACTCGCTGCTGCTGCCCACCTGACATTTGCGACGGAAAATGCTCGGCGCGATCCGCCAGGCCGACCATCGCCAGCGCTTCGGCGGCTCTCCTGTGTCGCTCCTCTTGGCTGACTTTGGAATAGAGCGTCGGCAGTTCTACGTTTTCCAAAGCTGTGGTGCGCGCCAACAGGTTGAATCCCTGAAAAACGAATCCAATCTTCTGATTGCGAATGAGCGCTAGAGCTCTTTTGTCATGCTTGGAAACGTCCAGACCTTCCAGCAGATACCGCCCGGAACCAGGTCGGTCCAGACAGCCGAGAATATTCATGAACGTCGATTTCCCGCTGCCGCTCGCGCCCATCACCGCCACAAATTCGCCGCGGCGCACGTCTACGGTCACACCGCGCACCGCATGCACGCGCGTCTCGCCCAGTTGGTAATACTTGTGAATCTCCTCCACGCGAATGACGGCATCGCCGCCGGATGCCGCGCTGACTGATGTGCATTCAGTCTGATTGGCTAGGTGTTTCGCAACTTGCGTGGAGTCTCTGTGCAAAATCACTACCGCCTGATTCCTTGTGCTCCGGGTGCAGAAGACTTGGCCACCACGGAGCGAATGATCAATTCATCCCCTTCTTTCAAGCCGCCTTTCGCGACCGCCGTGACTTCGGTGTAAGAGTGATCGGTGATCCCCAGCGAAACCTTCACCGGCTCCATAGTGTTGTCCGCGCGAAGCTTCCAGACGACCGCGCTGTCCGAACGCGGAGTGCGCGGCTGGTTCTGCGTTCCTCCGCCGCCTTTGTTCCCTCCATCGCTGGCCGCGGGATCCTCGGTGGCTTTTCTTCTTTCGTTGTTCTCGATTCCGTACTGTTTGTACATCGCCAGAATTTCTTCCGGCGCCATGGGCGGCTTATAGCGCAGCGCCGTGTTGGGCAGCTTTAGCGCGTCTTGCGCGGTCGCCACGGGGATCGTCACATAGGCGGTCATGCCGGGAAACAACTTCAAATCCGGGTTGGCAAAGTCGATGATGGTGTCATAGGTGACCACATTCTGCACCGTGGTCGCGTTCATACGCACTTGGCTCACTCTTCCATGAAAAGTCTCTTTGGGAAACGCATCCACTTTGAACGTGACTTCTTTCCCTACCTTGATGTTCCCGACATCCGATTCGTCGGTTTTCGCATAAACTTGCATCTTTGCCAGGTCCTGCGCGATGGTGAAAATCGTTGGCGCCTGCAGCGACGCGGCCACGGTTTGCCCCACATCCACGTTGCGCGCCACCACCTTCCCATCAATCGGCGAGCGAATCACGGTGTAGTTGAGATTCGTTTGCGCCACCGCCAGAGCTGCTTCTTTCTGCGTCACCTGCGCCTCAGCTTGGGTCACGTTGGCCTGCGCGCCTCCCACCGCCGCGTTGGAGGAATCGAAAGTCGCTTTCGCCAAATCCAGTTGCTGCTGGCTCATGATTCCGTCTTTGGTAAGACCCACTGTGCGGTCGTAATCGGCTTTGGCCTGAACGAATGCAGCCTTCGCTTTCTCCACATTGGCTCGCGCCGCAATCAAGTTCGCTCTCGCATTTTCGAGATCCGCGGTTGCCTGCTGCACCGCGCCCTGGAAGAGCGCTGGATCGATGAGCGCAACGAGATCGCCTTTGTGAACTCGCGAATTAAAATCCACAAACAGTTTCGAGATCGTTCCCGATACCTGCGAGCCGACCTGCACAGTGATCACCGCGTTGATGGTTCCCGTGGCTTCCACGACGTCGTGAATATCGCCGCGCTCCACTTTGGCCGTGAAATGTTGGGCCTGCGCGGTGCGATTCCATCCCAGCACGACAAATAGCGCGGCCACAACGGCAGCACCGCCAATTAAGAGCCATCTTGTTCTTGATTTCATTCGCGTCTTAACCGCCTAACTGCAGAAATTCGTGTGCTCATTCGTACCGCAGCGCTTCGATGGGATCGAGCAAGGAAGCTTTTCGCGCGGGGTAATATCCGAAAAACACGCCAACGGCAACGGAAAACAAAGCGGCGACGATGACCGATTCGAGCGACATTTGCATCGGCCAGCGCAAAGTCTGCCCAACCATGTAAGAGCCGAGGATTCCAAACAAAACTCCCGCGCCGCCGCCGACAAGACTCAACATCACCGACTCGCCAAGAAATTGCAGCTGAATCGCTTCTTCTGTCGCGCCAACGGCAACGCGCACGCCAATTTCGCGCGTCCGCTCCGTTACCGATACCAGCATTACGTTCATAATTCCGATCCCGCCCACAATCAGCGAAATCGAAGCAATGGCAATCAGCAGAACCGTGAGCGTCTTGCTGGCTTCAAGTTGCGCTTGAATAATGTCTTCGGGATTGCGGATGTTGAAGTCGTCGTCTTCTTCCGGGCGCAGATGATGGCGGTCGCGCAGCAAGGCTGCGGCTTCCTGCCCTGCAATCTTCACGGCATCTTGCGAAACGGCCGAGCAAAGAATGTCGTCAAGCCAAGTGATTCCTTTGATTTTCTTTTGTGCCGTCGTGTACGGCAAGATGATCGTGTCATCCTGGTCTTGTCCGGAAACAGAAAGCCCTTTCGGCATCAATGTACCCACCACTTTGCAGGGCAAATCTTTCACGCGAATCACTTTTCCGATGGGATCCTCCACCCCAAAAAGCTGATCGCGCACGCTCCGGCCAATCACGCAGACATCGGCGGCGCGGTCCACGTCGTCCTGCGAAAAGGCGGCGCCTTGGTCGATGAACCAGCGCTTGATATCGAAAAATTCCGGCGAGACACCGCGGTACGTCGTGAACCAATTCTGATTCCCGTAAATAATCTGCACGTTGGCGTCAACGTTGGGCGAGACGCTCTTGATGAGCGGAATTTGAGTCTTAATCGCGATGGCGTCAGCCAGCACCAGCGTTTTGGTGCCATGCGTTCCGGTGCGAACACCGTTCACGGCCCGGCCGCCCGCTTCAATCCACACAAAATTGTCGCCAAGATTATTGAGCTGCTGCTCGACGCGCGCCTGCCCGGCCTTGCCGATCGCCACCACGCAAATCACCGCCGCGATGCCAATGGTGATGCCCAGCACCGTGAGCACACTGCGCATTTTGTTGCGCAGCAGCGCCACGACCGCCGATCGCAATAGCGCGCTGTAATTCAATTTTTCTCTCGATTCTCCCGACAAAGCATTTTCAACGCCCCAAGATAAATGGAAGATAAATCAGGGACTTACGAAAAAGGGGCCGCATCAGCTATTTTTCCACCAACCTAAGCGCATTGCCAGCATTCGAACAACGCAATGCTTAACGCATTCCGGAGCGCCGATAAACTGACCAACTTGCGTCGGTTTGGTATCATTTGGTATGGGAATCATGCGGCCAGAGCGTATTCCGCTTTTTCCGTTGAACGTCGTTCTCCTTCCCGGCGCCTCACTTTCGCTGCACATTTTTGAGCCGCGCTACAAAGAAATGGTAAAGGATTGCCTCGAGGAAAAATCGGAATTCGGCATGCTGCTCGCGCTGCCAAAAGGTGTGGCCAAAGTTGGCTGCACCGCAGAGATTCTGGAAGTCGTGAAGCGCTATAGCGACGGGCGCATGGACATTGTGACCGTGGGCCGCGCTCCTTTTCGAGTCGTGGAACTGTTTCAAGAGAATCCGCTGCTGGAAGGGCAGGTAGATTACCTGGAGGACCGCGGAGCTTCCGGAAATCCCGTGCTGCAAGGGCAACTCGTCGAGCTCTACGAAGCCTGCCATACGCTGCTCTTCGAGGATTATCCAAAAAATCTCGAAGGCGCACCGGTGGAGGAACTTTCTTATCGCATAGCCAGCACTCTCCCGATGGATCTCCTCTGGAAACAGCAGATTCTCGAATTGCGTTCGGAAGAGGACCGGCAGGAACGCCTGGTGAGCTACCTTCGCGAGTGGGCGCCGCATCTACAGAATAGTAAGGTCATGCGGCAGCGCGCTGGAGGCAATGGACACGGATTAAACTGACCTTTCGTGCGGTGCGCCGATGGTGGACCGCGGAACGGGACCTAATGATGGCCAACACATCGCATTCCCTAGGACAGCCCCGGCCTCGCACGCTGGGCGAACTCAAACGCATCCCCGACTTCGATCCGCGCGGCGCTTCACCCTCGGTGAAGGACGAAATCCGCCGGAACTTGCTGCGCGCTTTGGAGAGGGATGAAACTCTCTTCCCCGGCGTGCACGGCTACGAAGACACCGTGGTTCCGCAAATCGTAAACGCGCTGCTCTCGCGGCATAATTTCATTCTGCTCGGGTTGCGCGGGCAGGCCAAGAGCCGCATTTTGCGCGGCCTTATCAATTTGCTCGATTTGGAAATGCCCGTGGTGGCAGGCTGCGAAATCAACGATGATCCGTTCAAGCCGATTTGCCGGGCTTGCCGTGAAAAAACCGCTGCGGAAGGCGACAACACCCCCCTCGCCTGGATGCCGCGCGAGCATCGCTATGTCGAGAAACTCGCTACCCCCGACGTAACCATGGCGGATATTCTCGGCGACGTCGATCCCATTCGCGCGGCCAAGGGCGGGCGCGATCTTTCGGACGAACTCACCATTCACTATGGACTCCTTCCGCGCGCCAATCGCGGGATTTTTGCCATCAACGAATTGCCGGATTTGGCCGGAAAAATCCAAGTCGGGCTCTTCAACATCATGCAAGAAGGTGACATCCAGATTAAGGGCTATCCGCTGCGCCTGCCTTTGGATGTGCTTCTCGTGTTTACGGCAAACCCCGAGGATTATACGGCGCGCGGAAAAATCATCACGCCACTGAAAGACCGCATCGGCGCGGAAATTCGTACGCACTATCCATCCACACTGGAAGAAGGCATGCGCATCACCGCACAGGAAGCGTGGGTGAGCCGCGATGCGAATCGCAAGGCGGAAGTGCCGGCGTATTTGCGTGAAGTCGTGGAGGAAATCGCGTTCCAGGCGCGCGAAGACAAGCGCATAGACCGCCGCTCCGGTGTGAGCCAGCGGCTGCCAATTACCACGCTCGAAAGCGTGGTGAGCAGCGCGGAGCAGCGGGCGGCACGCATTGGCGAGAAAACTACCGTCGCGCGGCCTGCGGATGTTTATTCAGCGCTCCCAGCAATCACTGGCAAAATGGAGTTGGAGTACGAAGGCGAGCTGAAAGGCGCGGACACGGTTGCACGCGAACTCATTCGAACCGCCTTCGGGCGCGTCTTCAGCAAACATTTTGCAGACGTGAATTTCCAGCCAGTAATTCAATGGTTCGAACTCGGCGGCGAGCTGAAATTGCCCGATTTGGCTACGGCACTCGAGCGCTGCCAGCAGCTTTCGAACATTCAAGGTCTGATGGAACACATCGGGAAGCTGGGCGTTCAGGACCGAAAGGACGCGGCAACAGGAGCCGCAGCGGCAGAGATGATCCTAGAAGGCCTGTGGGCGCATCGGCGCATCGGACGCAGTGAAGAGCGCGGCTTCCATGCGGAAAAGCCGAAACAAGCGGAACATCGCGAGCGGGAATTCCCCGGAGGACGGCCACCGCGGCGGCAGTATAACTGACGACGCGACGACGGATCTCTTGATGTCAACAAAAGCGACTGAGCTACACGCACCATGAAATTCGTCAAGTTTGGCAAATACACAGGAGAACCGGCCGACGTTATCGACCTGGAAGAACTGGTCAAGCGCCTGGGGAATTTTTTTCTGCAGAGCGGATTCGAGTCGCAATTCTACGGCGTTTCGCAGATGGACCCGGAGCGCTCGATGGAAGCCCTGCGCGAAGCGATCCTGCGCGCCCTGCAAGAGGGTGATCTGCTTCCTGACAGTGCCATGAGCGATGAGCTGCGGGAAATGTTAAACGACCCCAATGCCATGGACAACGGAGCGGTGAAGGATTTGCTCGACAGACTCACCGAACGCCTGGCCAATGAGGGCTTCATCAATCCGCAACAGCCGCCGCAAGTGACTCCGCCTCCGCAAACTTCCGCCCGCGGGCAAATCGGCCAGCCACAGGACCGAACTGAAGCGCGGTTTGAAATCACCGACAAAACCATCGACTTTCTGGGATTCAAAACCCTCCAGGATTTGCTGGGCTCGCTGGGACGAAGCAGTTTTGGCCGCCACGATACGCGCGACCTGGCCACGGGCGTGGAATCCGGCGGTGTTTCGCGGCCATACGAATTTGGCGACACGCTGAACCTGGACATCAGCGGAACACTTTTCAACGCCGTGCGCCGCGAAGGCGCCAAAGTTCCCATCGAAATGAATTATTCGGACCTGATGGTGCACCAGTGCGAATACCAAAGCTCCTGCGCCACGGTCGTCCTGCTCGATTGCAGCCACAGCATGATTCTCTACGGCGAAGACCGCTTCACTCCGGCAAAACGCGTGGCGATGGCGCTTTCTCACCTCATTCGAACGCAGTACCCGGGGGACACGCTGAGTCTGGTCTTGTTCCACGATTCCGCGGAAGAAGTGCCGCTGGCTGAACTGGCGCGCGTGCAGGTGGGCCCCTATTACACCAACACGCGCGAAGGACTGCGCATGGCGCAGCGCATCCTGCTCCGCCAGAAAAAAGACATGCGGCAGATCGTAATGATCACTGATGGAAAGCCTTCGGCATTGACGCTCGAGGACGGCCGCATTTACAAAAATGCATTCGGCCTGGACCCCTTCGTCGTGGGCCAAACACTCGAAGAAGTGAACAAATGCAAGCGCGCCGGAATTATGATAAACACGTTCATGCTGGCGAGCGACTATTCACTGGTGAACTTTGTCCAGAAAATTACCCAGATGTGCCGCGGCAAAGCCTACTTCACCACGCCTTACACGTTAGGCCAGTACCTGCTGATGGATTACATGTCCCGCAAAACGAAACAAATTCACTAAAAAACTTGAACCGCTGACCCAACGCGAACGTTGTAAGGTCGCCCGCATGTCAGTATACTTCGCGCCGGATTCGGTGGCCCGATCTGAGCTTCGTAGAAACGAGGTGCCTGCGATGAATTTAAAGCCTGCCGCGTGCATTTGTGTGTTGCTGCTCGCAACATCCACGATCGCCACATCCCAGGAAGCGAAGGAAAAGCCGGAGGCCACCGCGCCTCACAGCAAAGATGGAAAGCGATTATTCGGCACAGCCGAAGCATTGCGTGTAGCGCGCGTGTTTTCGCCGCGACTTTCGCCTGACGGCTCGCGTATCGCCTATCTGGTTGCCGACAACAAAATGGAGAAAGACAAACCGTGGAAATCCACAACACAGCTGTGGCTCGTGCCAACGGCCGGGCCAGCGACCGCCGCGCGGCAATACACGCGAGGCGAAGAAAGTGTTTCGGGTGTTCAGTGGTCGCCTGACGGCAAGATGGTTGGCTTCCTGATGAATGCAGGCGAGGACAAAGACAAGAAACAGCAGGTTTGGTTCATGTACATGGATGGGGGAGAGCCATGGCAGGTCACAAAGCACAAATCCGGAGTGCGCTCGTTCGAATTCTCGCCCGACGGAAAGACGTTGCTTCTTGTGGCCACCGCACCGGAACCGGAGGATCAAGAGAAACGCATGAAGAACAAGGATGACGCGGAAGTAGTAGACCACGACATGAAAATGGCTCAGCTTTGGACCTGGAACATCTCGTCTGGTGAACAAAAGCAGTTTACCAAGGGCGATTTCACGGTCAGCGATCCACGCTGGTCACCGGACGGCACGCGTATCACTTTTACGAGCAACCCCACGCCGCGGCTCGATGACGGCAGTTTGCAAACCGCGTGGGTGCTTGATGTTGTAGGCGGAAAACAGCGGAAAGTGTCGGACACGCCCGACTTCACACACACGGCGCGTTGGTCGCCGGAGGGGAAGTGGATTGCCTACTTGGTTAGCCGCGCGGCTCCTTTTTACCAGACAAACCTATTTGTAGCCAGCGCCGACGGCGGTAAGGAAAAGAAATTGACCGGGGGGTTTGAGTTGAACGCCGGCGAACCAGTTTGGGCGCCAGATGGCAAAACAGTCTATTTCAGCAGCAACACCCGTGAGTCCGTACAAATCTTCGCCGCAGACGTTTCTGCAGGTTCTGTTCGGCAACTCACGGAAAGGCCAGGCGCGATCAACCTTGCTGAAATCAGCACAAACGGGCAGACGGCAGTTGGAACATGGAGCGATCCAGAGCACCCAGCGGAGGTGTTTCACAGCGACTTGAAGCTTAGCTCGCTCCAGCCGGTCACGCACCACAATGCGTGGCTCGCCGAGTACGCCCTGGGCAGCACGGAAGTCGTGAAATGGAAAAGCAGCAAAGACGGAATGGAAATCGACGGCATCGTGACAAAGCCCGTGGATTTTGAGCCGTCCCGAAAATACCCCTTCCTCCTGAATCCGCATGGCGGTCCCACGGGCGCGTCGCTTCTTACGTTTAATCCGTCAGAGCAAATCCTCGCAGCAAATGGTTATTTGCTTCTCGAGCCGAATTTCCGCGGCTCAACCGGCCGCGGCGAGAAATTCGCGGGTGCGAACCAGAACGACTGGGGCGACGGCGATTACAAAGATGACATGAGCGGCGTGCAAGCAATAGTGGACAAAGGCTGGGCGGATCCGGATCGCCTCGGCGCGTTTGGCTGGTCCTACGGCGGCTTTATGACCATGTGGATCGACACGCAAACCGACAAGTTCAAAGCCATCTCGCCCGGTGCAGGATTGCCGAATCTTTACTCGATGTATTCGCAAACGGACATTCATCGCTACATGACCATGTTCTTTGACAACAAGGAGCCTTGGGACAATTTCCAGGAATACTGGGAGCATTCGCCAATGAAATACATCGAGAAGGTAAAGACACCAACCATGATCCTGCACGGCCAGTCGGACACCCGCGTTCCAATCCCGCAGTCGGAAGAATTCTACCGCGCACTGTATCAACGGCATGTCCCCGTGGAGTACGTGACCTACCCGCGTGAAAACCACGGCTTCGTCGAACCGCGGCACATTCAGGACCGCTGGCAGCGTTATCTGGTTTTCTTCGGCAAATACTTGAACAATCCGCCGAAAACCGAGCCCAAAGATGTTCTCGATCGCCTGAGCAAAGACCTGCCGTAGAGCACAGACCAGTTATGGTGGGCTCTTTCATCGCTTCAAAACCGCGGCCTCGGTTGCGGCGCAGTCGCAAATTAAACCCCGCTGAAAGCTCCTGTTTCAAAGCGACCCATGCAATCCGTCATGGCTCGTCTTCATCCCTGACATTTCAATGCCTTGCGAGGATTCCGCTCGCACCAAAGAAGGGCCCCTGGTGTCTCGCGTGCAAGAAGCGACGGGATGGCCGGGGCTGAACGTGGGTGTGCCATTCAGAAACGCCGCGGTGGGATTCCAACAATTCCTTCAGAAGCGGGCACCTGGGAACTCGTGCGATTGCGCAAGACAAAGCCTATGAGCGACCGCCTCGACGCACAATGCTTTCGCATCCGCCTCAGCCTGATACCTGATTGACGCACGCTCTTTGCCGAGTCTTTGACTTCCCCGCGTTTCGGAGTATGTTGAGATAAGACGATCCAGCCCAATCGGAGGGTTCTTGATGATTCGTCGTTGTGGTTCGATTGTTGTGTGCTCTCTGTTTTTCGGCTTGTTTATCGCCGGCTGCCAGGGCCAGAAATCCGCAGACCAGCCCCAGGGCGGCTCGGATGCGACCGCGAATTCATCTCCGTCCGCGGCGGAATCCGCCAAGGACGCCATAAAAAAGGCGCTCGAACCGAAACCTTTGGTCGTCCCGGCAGACACCGTCATTTCCGTAGTGCTTGACCAGACCATCAGCTCTAAGACCGCTAATTCCGGCGACAAGTTTTCCGCCACCATCGAGTCTCCCGTTGAGGTCGAAGGCAAAGTGGCCATCCCCAAGGGCGCCCGTGCCGATGGCGTTGTGAAAGACGCGAAGGCCGCCGGACGTTTCAAGGGCGGCGCCAATCTCGCGCTCGAATTGACCGGCATCACCGTCGCAGGACGTGACTATGAAGTTCAGACTTCCGGCGCCGCCATGTCCAGCAAAGGCAAAGGCAAGCGCACCGCCGCGATGGTTGGCGGCGGCGCGGCCGGAGGCGCAGCGATTGGCGCAATTGCCGGGGGCGGAAAGGGCGCTGCCATCGGCGCTGTCATTGGCGCGGCGGCGGGCACCGGCGGCGCGGGCTTGACCGGCGACCGCGACATCACGCTCAGCGCAGAAACTCCGCTCGACTTCAAGCTTGTCGAGCCCATAAAGATTCGCAAAAAATAGTTTCCGCAACCTTAGATTTGCGCGACAAGCGTTCCGGGTTGTTTTCTTTCTGCTCCGCGGTCTCCATCCTTCCGCGGAGCGCTTTCTTTTTAATTCGCGCTATTTCGCCATCTGTATGCTATTCCCCAAAAAGAACCGCAGAGTGGCAATCTTTACTTGCTTTCTTTGACCCTGATCACTTCTCTCCACCACGGGAACTCCATCGCCAGTGGCACGCGCCTCATCGAGACGCAGGGGTCGAGCCGTTTGTTAAAGCCTCCGCCGATGGGTCAATTTTTCGGTTCGGGCGCAAATCCGTACCATCGTAAGTACCAGCGCCGGTCGTTTCGACCGGAGGGCCGGCGTCTCTTGCCGCCTGCAGCGGAGAAATCGCTGAAGAACCTTGAAGGTTGTGCTGCTTGCTCCGTTCCCCGCCCCATTCGCGCACCGATGCCATTCCAGATAAGATAGAACCCAGCAGAAGCCTCAAGGACGCATATGGAATCCGCGTACATTTGCGACGCCGTTCGAACACCAGTCGGCCGGTATGGAGGAACGCTCGCCGTGATTCGCACCGACGACCTCGCCGCCATCCCCATCAAGGCTCTCGTCGACCGCAACCCTAGAGTGGATTGGAACGCCCTCGACGACGTCGTTTACGGCTGCGCCAACCAAGCCGGCGAGGACAATCGCAACGTCGGCCGCATGGCCCTTCTGCTCGCGGGTCTGCCCCAGGAAGTCCCCGGTGACACCGTGAACCGGCTCTGCGGTTCCAGCCTGGACGCCGTCGCCATCGCTTCGCGCGCGGTCAAATCCGGCGAAGCTGACCTGGTCATCGCCGGCGGCGTCGAGAGCATGTCCCGCGCTCCGTTCGTCCTCGGCAAAGCCGACAGCGCATTTTCCCGCTCCGCGAAACTGGAGGACACCACCATCGGCTGGCGTTTCGTCAATCCACTAATGAAAGCGAAGTACGGCACCGACTCCATGCCGGAAACCGGCGAAATCGTCGCCGAAGAATTTCACATCAGCCGCCAGGATCAGGATCTTTTCGCTCTCCGCAGCCAGCAGCGCGCCGCCGACGCGATCCGCTCCTGCCGTATGAGCCAGGAAATTGTTGCCGTTCCCATCCCACAAAAAAAGGGCGATCCCACGCTCTTCTCCGAAGACGAGCATCCCCGCCCCGATACCACGCTCGAGGCCCTTGCCAAATTGAAACCCATCGTCAAACCCGATGGCACCATCACCGCGGGAAACGCTTCCGGTGTGAACGACGGCGCGTGCGCCCTGCTCCTGGCTTCGGAAGCCGCCGCAAAGCGTCACGGCCTCACACCCAAAGCTCGTATCGTCGCCGCGGCCGCCGCAGGCGTCGCTCCGCGTATCATGGGCATGGGACCAGCCCCGGCTACCCGCAAAGTCCTCGCCAAAGCGGGTCTGCAACTTTCGCAAGTGGAGGTCATCGAGCTCAACGAAGCTTTCGCCTCTCAAGCTGTCGCCGTTCTTCGCGACCTCGGCATCCCTGACGATGCGCCTCACGTCAATCCCAACGGCGGCGCGATCGCCATTGGCCATCCTCTCGGCGCCAGCGGCGCGCGCCTTGTCACGACGGGCCTCTACCAACTCCTCCGCACCAACGGCCGCTACGCCCTCTGCACCATGTGCATCGGCGTCGGCCAAGGCATCGCCGTCGTCCTCGAACGCATCTGAGCCCTCAGTGTCCTTTGCGCCCCGGGCCTCTTGTGGACTACGACGGCGATGATGGCAAATGGAACTTATAGGCACCGACAAGGCCGCTCTCCAGTGGATTGACTTGCCCACTGGAAAGCCAGGCTTGCTGCTCTGCAAGAAGCACTTGCCTGGAATCCCTCGCACAGCCTAATCTGCTCGCGTGCCATGTGGCTCGAACGCAAGCCGCTCGTGTGCAAATCTCCTTAATCGCAGACCAGGAAGGCTCAGCTTTGCAATACAACGCCGTCGCGGACAATCCCTTCGCGATACTGACGGCCATCGTGGCCCCCGCCATCCTCACGAACGCCTCTTCGGTTTTGGCGCTTGGCACGAGCAACCGGCTCGCCCGCGTTGTAGATCGGACCCGCATCGTGGCCGCGCAATTGGATTCCCACGAGCCGGGCACTGCAGATCATCAAATGTGGGCAGCGCAGTTGGCGCCCTTGCACGTGCGTTCGCAGCTACTTGTAAAAGCTCTCCGCCTCTTCTATGTCGGGCTCGGCTTGTTCGCGGCAACCGCGCTCGTCTCCGTAGGCGGTTCGATTGAGGCTTACTATGGCCACCCCGTTCTCTTCCGCGCTGCTGCCGCTTTGGCAGTTGCCACGGGCGCTTCCGCGATTCTGGGATTGTGCGCGGGCTGCGTGTTGATGGTCCGCGAAACACAGCTCGCCGTAAAATTCCTGGAGGAGGAAGCGAAAACGCAACTGGCTCTGCACCATCCACCACAACCATCCCGCTAGCCTCTTTCCCTTTCTCTGAATTCCAATGAGCCACAACTTATCGGGGACTCCCTTGACCCGCTGTTCCTCCCTGGACCTTTTTCAGCAATTCGGGTGTACAATGCCGCCGTTTCCCAGCTCTTCCACGGCAATCTTGAGACACGCGAGGTGACGATCGCGACCGGGACGATCGCGGCTGTCAATTTCCGCTCGAATTTCAAACGAAATGGCTCTGCTCCCTTGAAAATATGGAGAACACTCGGAGGTGAACAGCCATTCCCGATTCTCCATCGTTGAGGAGGCACAAGACATCATGATTCAAATGCATGCCTTCTATATATTTCTGATCGCTGCGGGGTTGTTAATCGCCGCGTTCCTCTACGTCGCGCTTAGTACACGTAACGCGCGAGAGATCAACATGCAATCCGCGTACGGCTTGCGCAAACTTCTTTTTTTCGTCGTGCTCGCCGTGCTCGTCTTGGGCATAGGCATGACGCTCGGCAAAACCCCCTACCCCAAAGCCAACGAACTACCCGGGAAAGTCGTTTTTGTTGTTGGCAAACAATTTTCTTTTGCCCTCTCGGACACACCCATAACGAATGACCAGGATTACGAAGCTCGCACCTACGGCATTCCCGTGCAGGTCCCCGCCGGTTCGTTGACGGAATTCCGCGTTATGAGCTTCGACGTCAATCACAGCTTCGCCGTGTACTCCCCGGATGATCATCTTCTCGCACAGACCCAGGCCATGCCCGGCTACGTAAACCGCCTGCGGGTTCGTTTCGATCAGCCAGGAAGGTATTACGTTTTATGCCTGGAACTTTGCGGTATGGGTCACCACCGCATGCGCGGCGTGTTCGACGTCAATTAAGAACGGAAGGAGGCCTCCAATGACCGCTGCAGCAGCCGACTCGGGATTGTGGAGCGAAGCGGAACTGGCTAAATTCCGCCGCATGACTCTGATCTGGGGCATCACCGTGTTACTCCTGCTTCCCATCCTTGCGCTTCTCGGATATTTCATGCGCTTGTATCAATCCGGCGCATTCTCGGGAATGCGAGCGGAGTGGTTTTATGCGGTGCTTACGCTGCATTCTCTCGGCATGGTTGGCACCTGGTTCGTCGGCTCGATGGCCGGCGTAAGCTACCTGCTTCTGAAATACACGCGCCCGAACCTGGCTGTTTCGAAATTTGTTTACGTCGGCACGCTTCTCGGTGTCGTGCTCTTAATCGCTTGCACTTTGGGCGGATTATTTGGAACCGGTTGGTATTTTCTTTATCCCTTGCCGCTTTTCGCACAAGGTGTTTGGGCTCCCTGGGCTACTTTTACCTTTTTCGCGGCGCTTACGATTCTCGGCGTTTGCTGGACCATCTGGACCTTGGACCTGCTCCGCGCCGTTGCCCAGCGCTATTCCTTAGGCGCCGCGCTGGGTTGGAACTATCTCGTAGGCAAGCCTGGGCCTGAATTGCCTCCCCTGGTTTTGATTACCACCGTCAGTCTCATCGTCAGCCTCTCAGGTTTCGTCGCTGCCGTCATCGTGATTGCGCTCTTCGCCGCCAGGGCTCTCGGCGTCAACGTTGACCCCCTGCTCATGAAAAATCTCACCTTCTTCTTCGGCCACGACCTGGTGAATATCACCATGTATTTGGGGATTGCCATGGTCTACGAGCTGCTTCCCTCCTATGCCGGTAGACCGTGGAGAACCAATCGCACCGTGGCCATCGCTTGGGGCGCCGTCCTTTTTCTTGTAATGTTCGCGTTCTTCCATCATCTCTACATGGATTTCGCTCAGCCCACTTGGATCCAAAAGCTCGGCCAGATTTGCTCCTATCTGCTCGCGATGCCCGCGGGCGTCGTGTCCATTTTCGGAACGCTTGCTTTGGTCTTCGCTGCAAGGATGAAGTGGACGCTGTCTTCCACTTTCTTCTTCCTGGGTATTCTGGGCTGGGGCATTGGCGGCATCGCTGCCGTGATCGATTCCACGGTGGAAGTCAATTTTCACTTTCATAACACGCTTTGGGTTCCCGCGCATTTTCACACGTACTATCTGATGGGCGTGGTGCTTATCATCCTTGGTTTCATCGACCACGCCGGCAAGGAGCTTTCCGGCCTCGAAGAGAAACCTGCCCTCAGCAAGCTGACTACCGCCCTCCTGTTGATCGGGGGTTATGGCTTTTTGTTCATGTTCTATTGGGGCGGCGTAAATTCCGTGCCTCGGCGTTACGCCATTTACCCCCAAGAGGTAATCCAGGGTACGCTCTACGCGCGCATCGCCGTAGGCTTCATTACCCTGCTCCTCCTGGGAATCCTGCTCTATCTGTGGGAAACGGGAAGGCGTTGCCTCAAAGCACTGGCTTGACATCTTCCAAGATGCACAAAACCGGTCCACAATCTCGTCATCGTCTCCCCTTCAGGTGGTCTTTCCGTGCCGCCTGTGTCGCCTTCTTCGCATTCTCTGTCTTCATTTTTGTGCGCGTGGCATTCGCGCAGGATTCTTTCGGCCAGCCTTCCCAGGAACCACCCAACGAAGAGCGCTTCGTCTACAAACTGACCCCCGACGTTCCCATCACGACTTCTTCCGGCGTGCAAAATCTCTCGGCTATCTGGCATGAAAAACCCGTCCTCCTTACCATGATCTTTTCCCGTTGTGCCCGCGTCTGCTCGCCGTTCTTGCGTTCGCTCAACTCCGCCGTCTCTGACGCAGGGGGCTTGGGAACCGACTACCGCATCGTGGTCCTCAGCTTTGACCCGAAGGACACGCTCGCCGACATGCAACGCCTGGCAAGCGAGCTTGGCCTGAACGCAGATCCAGACTGGACTTTTGGGGTGGCATCTCCTTCTGATATCCGCAGCTTGGCCGCGGCCACTGGCTTTTGGTTTCAATGGGATTCATCCACCCAACAGTTTGACCACGCCTCTCTTGTCGTGGCCATCGATCGCGGCCAACTGGTGAGAATGCTGGCGGGCCCCAGCGTACCTGCAGCTTCGCTGCGAGAAGTCGTTCAGGAATTGCGCGGCAAGTTTGTGGCCTCTTATGCCCTCGCAGGCAAAGTCGCCTTCCGGTGCTTTGAGTATGACCCCACCAGCGGGCGCTACTCGCTCGACTGGGGCCTCGCGCTGATGCTTCTTCCCGGCACGTGCGCGATCCTTGCCACTGCTTGGGTTTTCTTTCTCTTGCCTGCAAGCCGAAAGAAACGAAATCTCATCTAAACGTCCTATGCCCTTTTTTTATTCGAACCACGCCCAAATCCATTACTCTCTCGCAGGCCCACCGGGTAAGCTTGCTCTCATCCTTTCGAATTCTCTCGGCGCAGACCTTTCCATGTGGGACGCGCAAATCCCCGAGTTCACGAAATCCCTCCGCGTTCTCCGGTCCGACACCCGCGGCCATGGCAAATCTTCCGTCACGCCCGGCCCCTATTCCATCGAGCGACTCGCTAAAGACGTTCTCGCTCTTGCCGACTCTCAGCAATTCGACCGCTTTCACTTCTGCGGACTCTCCATGGGCGGCCAAATCGGCATGTGGCTCGCCGCAAATGCCCCGCAGCGTCTTAACAAAGTCGTTCTCTGCAGCACTGCCGCCAAAATCGGCACCGCTGAAATGTGGGACGCTCGCATCGCAAGCGTTCTCAAGGAAGGAATGAAGAACATCGCGGCCGCGGCCATCGAGCGCTGGTTCACCGCCGCCTTCCGCGCAAGAAATCCCTCGGTCATCGCCAGCATTCAGAAAATTCTTGAAGCCACCAGCCCCGAAGGATACGCCGCTTGCTGCGCCGGGCTTCGCGATTTCGACTTCCTCGAAAAGCTAAACACGATCCGCATTCCCACTCTGGTCATCTCCGGAAAGCACGACCCTGCGACGACTCCTGCCGACGGCCAATTTCTTGCGAACCACATCGGAGGCGCACGTTATCTCGAACTCAACGGCGCGCATCTCTCGAACATCGAAGAAGCGGATCGCTTCACCCGCGAAGTCCGGAGCTTCTTGCATTCTTAGATTCTTAGACTCTTAGACTCTTAGACTCTTCGACTCTTACTCTTACTCTTACTATTGCCCACCGTGTTCTCCAACCCTCGGCACGCCGACGCGCTGCTCTATAGCGCTTTTTTGTTGTCAACTGCCAACTCTTGCTTTATAACGGCTATGGAAGAGTTGCACTATAGCGCTATCCGAAAGCACGCCCAAAAGGCAAACGCTTTCAGGTTTGCCGGGGCATGCTTTGCACGAATGATGTTCTGTAGCGGGCCCTGCGGTCTCTTCAAAATAGAAACCGTTCTTTCAACAGGTGTACCCAATGCCGTCGAGCAAGAAAACTCTAGCTGTGCCCGGGGGCCTTTCCGCTCGCGTTCCGGCGGCGCTCCCCGCTTATCAGCGCATCCAAAGCATCATCCGCAAACGCATTGATTCCGGGCAACTTCAGCCCGGCGACGCCGTCCCATCCGAGCGTGATCTCGCCAAAACCCATCACGTCAGCCTCATGACCGCGCGCCACGCCCTTGCCTTTCTAGAACGCGAGGGCCTGGTTGAGCGCCGGCGCGGCATTGGCACCTTCGTTGCTCCGCCAAAAATCCACTTCAACAAATTGATGAGCTACACCGAGCAAATGGCTGCACGCACGCTTACCGCCGGCGCCAAAATCCTCTTTGCCAAGGTCGTCAACGACGAAAACGAAGCCGCCGCCCGCCTTTCCCTTCCACCCGACAGCAACATTCTCAGAATCGAACGCCTCCGCCACGCCGCCGAAGAACCCTTCGCGCTCGAAACCTGTTATCTCGACGCTGCCGAGTTTTCAGGTTTGCTTGAAGTCCCCATCGCTCGCGAATCTCTTTTCGCCATTCTCGAGCGTGATTTCAAAGTCGAGTTGGGTTACGCCGACGAAGAAGTGGACGCCACCGCCGCCGACACGCGCCTCGCGGAGCTTCTCGCGATTCCGCGCCGTGACCCGCTCCTGCGCATCCGCCAGGTCATCTATTCCACCAACGGCAAGGCCATCATGTATGTGTTGGGTTTTTACCGGTCCGACCGGCACAATCTGGTGATTCGCCGGTTTCGATGATCGGTCTGGGCAAGTCTCCGGTCTCGACCAAACATTCTCCGGTTCCTGAACGCTAGCGATCTTTGAAAGGGCGGCGCATGCTGGTCATCCTGAAGCGCAACAACGAAGAAGTAAACGAGCAGGCCGCGCTGCTCATCGCCGGCGCCATCAAGAAAAAAGCTGCGCCAACCCTCGGCCTCGCTACCGGCGCAACGATGGTTGGCCTCTACAAGCATCTCATCCGCTTGCACCAGGCCGGTTCGCTCGATTTCTCGCAAGTCACCACCTTCAATCTCGACGAATATCTCGGCCTGCCTGCCGCGCATCCGGAGAGCTTCCACCACTTCATGCAAGAAAACCTCTTTCGCCACGTGAACGTGGCTCCGCGGAACATTCACATTCCCGACGGAAGCATCCGCGGCGATTACGATGCCTACTGTGCCTCCTACGAGCAGTCCATCCGTGCCGCGGGCGGAATCGACTTGCAACTGCTCGGCATCGGCCGCAACGGGCACATCGGTTTCAACGAACCTACGTCCAGCCTGGCATCGCGCACGCGCCTCAAGGTCTTGAGCCGCGAAACACTCGCCGACAACGCCAACTTCTTCGCTCCCGGCGAAGAGAGCCCGCGCTGCGCCATCACCATGGGTATCGGCACGATTCTCGAAGCGCGCAAGATTCTTTTGCTCGCGACCGGTGCGTCCAAAGCCGCCGCTGTCGCCAAATCCATCGAAGGTCCCATCACCTGCGCCGTGTCAGCTTCGGCGTTGCAACTTCATCCCGACGTGACGTTCCTCCTTGACGAACCCGCCGCCGCGCAACTCACGCAGCGTGACTACTACAACCGCGTACTGGAAATGACCGCGCTCCTAACCCCCGAGCGCCTGTCATGAAAACCTGGAAATTGGAAAGAAGATGGAGAAGAGATTCCGTTTACGCCCCCGGCGCCATGCGGCGCATCCGGGCATTGGACCTGTTCCGAACCATTTGCCATTTTCAATTTTCCCTTTTCCGCATTCACATTCCCATTTTCAATTTTCCCTTTTCCATTTTCCGCTAAAATAAGCCTGTGCCACTTGTTGCAAAGAAGGCTCCGCCCCCGAGCCTCTTCCCCATGTTTGTAAAGCTCGAAGGCCGCCCTTGCCTCGTCGTCGGCGCCGGCGCCGTCGCCGAAGGCAAAATCGCCGGCTTGCTCGACGCCGCGGCCAAAGTCCGTGTCGTCGCTCCCGAGGCCACCGAGCAGGTGAAATTCTGGGCTGCCTCCGGCCAAATCGAATGGCTCGCTCGCGTATGCGAGCCCACCGACCTCGAAGGCATGTTTCTCGTCGTCGCCGCCACGAATTCACAGGAATTGCACGAAAACATTCACGCCGAAGCCCGTCGCCGCGGTGTGCTTTGCAACGTCGTAGATGTGCCCGAGCTTTGCGACTTCTACTACCCCGCCGTCGTGCAGCGCGGCGCGCTCCAAATCGCTGTCTCCACTTCCGGCCAGAGCCCCGCGCTGGCCCAGCGCCTCCGCAAAGAACTCGAAGAGCAATTCGGCCCCGAGTACGAAGCCTGGCTTCATCAGCTCGGTGAGGAGCGCGAAAAACTCTTCGCCGCCAAAATCGATTCCGAAGAGCGCAAACGTCTCCTCCACGACCTCGCCAGCGCCGACGCCTTCAAGTCCTTCCTCCGCAAACGCAAGCGCGCCAAGAAATAACGGCGCGGCGCCCGCGCGGTTCTAGGGACGGCTGGCCGACCTTACCCAAGCGAACGACTCCACACCCTCCCCATCACCCCGTCGAGCAGCACGCGCAGAACCAGCGCATTTGCCACTTTTTCGGTTCCGATATTCGCCGAGAACCGCTTCTCGAATCGATGGAATCCCACGTGGCTGCTGGTGAAATCATAACCGGCAATTTCCTTCCACTGAATTTGCTTGTCCCCATACCATTTTCTCAGGGTTACGCCTTCCGCCCTGCTTACGAGAATCGAGCCGAAATCCACTACCGCGCCGCTCTGGAACTCTTCCACGGACTTCTGCAGGAGCCGCTCCAGGGTGGCCTTCGCGATCCTTTCCGCCAGTTCATCTGCGCATCGAATACGCTCTCCCAGCGAGATCTTGTGTCCATGGGCATCAACGAGCTTCAATCGGTGGAGCGTTCCCAGCGGGATCCAATGCGCATGAACCTCATACGAATAGAAGAACATCCGCTCGACATCTTGCCAGCGCATCTCCCCGTACCCAAGAATTCCCCGGAACGAAATCCCCGGATCATGGACCCACACCCGGGAACGCAAATGGTGCAGCAGGAGTCCCGAAAAGACAGCCGTCATCCCCACGAAAACGGCCCAGGCGGTTTTGTTCAGTGCGTCTAACGCCACTGCGTAGGCCAGCCCGCAAAACAGGCCCCCAATCGCCACAAGAATCCCGGTGACCTTAATATTCGGCCCATACGTTTCCAGCGCCGGCCCTAGCGTGTAGTTCATCTCGTGCCCTCGCTTTGTAGCCGCGAGTTTACCTCGCCTTCTTGCCTCCTCTCTCATTTTTCTCGTGCTGACCTTTCGCGCCTGCTTGCCGAGGGTCACGTCGGCTCTTCTCTCCGCCTTCTGCTTTCAAGCCTTATTTGATAAACGGCAAATACGCGGGAACTCTCCCTCGATACTCCCGAAACCGCTCGCCAAATTGAGACTCGAGCAAGCGGTCCTCAATTCGCACGCGAATCTCCGTGCCAACCAAAAACACCGCCACCGCCACGACCAGCTCCACCGGCGGCGTAACCAGGAATCCGATGCCCAAAAGGTTGAAAAGCATCGAAGTGTAAATCGGATGCCGCACCAGCCGGTACGGCCCGCCGGTCACCAGCTCGTGATCGGCGCTCAGCCCCGCGTCGAGCCGCCACTGCTTTCCCAGCGAACGCGTTCCGGTCCAGGAAAGCAGCGCCGCCAGCAGAAAGAAAACCACGGAAAGCACCACACGCCATAACGGAAGGGGCCTCGCCCAAAAGCTGTTTTGCCACAAGATCGCATACGCCAGCGCCACCAGCAGAATCCCCCACCGCGCGCGCCGGTCCACCTGTTTCGGTTTTTCCCGGCTCCGTTTCGCCAGCACAAACGGCAGCACCCACAAAAGCCATCCGGCTGCCAATATCCCGTACGCGTAAGCAGGCATTCTCTTTCTACGCGCTCCCTTCTCGCAAAATTGCGCCGCCTGAAGCGGTCTCCTCTCCTATCATACCGAGCCTGGCTGCCGCAGGCAGGCGCGGCGAGTTACTCTGCGCCATCGAGCGGCTTTTGCTCGCTGAATCGTGGCTTGATGGCAACCCCAAGCAGTCGATGAGACTATGGCCGGGTGCGGGTGCCCCACGCTTTCGAGTTTCGTTTCAGAAAACGCGCACCAATCTCCCCTTCTAACTCAGATCTCGTCTTTGGTCTCGTAGACTCGACGCCAGCTTTCAGAGCGCGAGCAACCTCGGGAGCTTCCCTTAATGGGATTAAGGTAAACACCGGATTGCTTTTTCAAGTGTTACGGTTTTAGTTGTTAGGGCTTTTGACCATTGCGCCGTCGCTATTGGGGCAAAAGTGCCCCAGTTGCAAGCCCGCCCTCAAGAAAACTTAGGCTAGGAAGATGGACGGCCGTAAAGAAAAGCGAACGCCCGGCACGCTTCGAGTGCTGCTTTCAAATGGAGCACAACCCGTTGTTGCGGAGTATGCCTCGATCGAAAACGTCAGCTCCAACGGAGCACGAGTGCGCACAGACCGCCCCTGGAGGCCGCACTCCGGCGTACTGATCAAATCCACCTCGGGCGAGCCGCTGGCCCGCGCTCGAGTCGTTTATTGTCAAACGCTGAAAGGCCATGCTTTTGCCCTGGGATTGGAGTTTCCCGCCCACACCCGCGATTCGCGGTTACCAGCATAGCGCCGGAACGCCCCCGCTAGCCGCTGCCGGAGGCAGTCAGTCGTTCAGGGTGGAAATGCCTCGCCCCTTCCCCGCAAGCCATGAGAGGCGGCGGCACGTCTAAGGCTCAGCGCTGCCATTTTGGCCAGCTCCACCTTATTCCGTATCGAGATTTTCGATACATGAGATGAAATGTTCCGGGGAATGAAGCATCCCACCGGGTGGTAGTCTCAGGTATAGAACCTTGGCGAACGCTGGGCATCCAACCGGACCAGGAAAAACCAGCCAAGCAAGGCCGCTATGAATTTGGATGGAGGCGGCGGGAACCAGGCCATGAACACACCAATACGAAAAGGAAAGGTCTATTTAATGGGCGCAGGCCCGGGGAATCCAGAGCTGCTGACCGTGCAAGCTGCGCAAATCCTGAAAACAGCTGAGGTCGTTTTGCACGACCATTTGGTGCCGCAGGAAATTCTGGATCTGATCCCTGCGTGGACACAGGTGCGCAACGTGGGCAAGCGCTGCGGCCAAGCGGGAATTTCGCAGGACCAGATTCATGCGCTGCTGATCGCGGCGGCGCGCGAAGGCAAGCAAGTGGTACGGCTGAAGGGCGGAGATCCGCTGCTGTTTGGGCGCGTGGGTGAAGAAATGGAGGAGCTCGCGCGCGCGGGAATCGAGTTTGAAGTGATTCCCGGTGTGACCTCGGCGATGGGGGCTGCCGCGGCGGCCAGGATTCCGCTGACCGACCGAAGGTATGCCTCCAAGGTCGTTTTTCTGAGCCACCACACGGCCGGGAACGTGTCGCCAGAATGGGATGACGCCTTGTTCCAGGACGCGACCTACGCCGTGTACATGCCCGGGAAAAACTACGGCGAAATTGCCACGAAATTGATGGAAGGCGGGCTGGACGCCCGCACTCCATGCGTGATCGTGGCGAATGCCACGCAAGCCGCGCAGCAGATTCGCCGCACGACGCTGCAAGGATTGGCGTTGGAGGAACGGCTTCCGGCTCCTTCACTGCTGATCATCGGCGAAGTGGCGAAGCCGTTGCCTGCCGCGGAAAAAGAAAAAGGGGCTGCCGCGTGGGAAACGCCGGCCAAAACGACCGAGGTCGTTTTGGATTTGGACGAAATGCGGACAAAAGAAGAACGTCCGTATACTCGCGCTGCAAAGGCGGGCTCAAGCTGAGGCGAGTTCCAAGTCATCAGTTCTAAGTCAGTCGTAAAAAAGCAGAATGATTTTCTGTTTTTTGCGGTAACGCGAGGCAGTCAGCGCCTGCGGCAGAGAGTAGAACGAGAAGCTGAGCGCTTGGCATCAAGCGGAAGCGGTTTCTTGGCGCTTCTTTGCAAGGAGCCTGGCGGCTTGTTCGGCGGTTTCCTTGACGAGAAAACCCATCTTGGGATGCGAAGGTTCGAGGTCCGGCCGAATTCCGCGACGCTGCAATTCTTCTGAAGTTGTCGGGCCTATCGAAGCGACGATGGCGCGACGCAAGCCTTGGCCCATCAGCTCCTCGAGCTTCATTTTCGCGGCGATTTGAAAAAGATGCGTGACTTGCACGCTCGTCGTGAAAAAGATCACATCGATGCTGCCAGCCGCGATTTCCTGGATCGCGCATTCCAGCGGAGAAGTATTTTCCGGCAATGCCCACTGGTAAACCGGCACGCGCGTAACCGTGGCGCCGCGCTCGGTAAGTCCGCCGATCAATTCGGGGTTTGAAACGCCGTACTCCTGAAGCGCGATGCGCGCGCCGCGAATGCGAAATTCCGATTGCGCTTTTGCAGCTTCGTCTAGAGTTTGGAGAAGTTCGCGCCATGTGTTTGGTTCCGGGATGGTGAGCGCAGGAGTGACGCCGAGTTCGCGCAAAACGGCGACTGGCTTTGGGCCTCGGGGAACGACTTTGACGCGGTGCAGCGCGGCGATGAAGTCTTCGCGACGATATCTTGTTTCGGCAACGCTCAGGGCCGCGCGCGTGCCGACGCCGGTCAGAAAAATGACGATGTCAAATCTTCCGGCGAGAAGCGCTTCGGCAAAGGACAGTGCTTCGGCGTTGGAATCGAGCGGGACTTCGCGCATGGCCGGGGCCACGACCGGGTCACCGCCATAGTTGGAGATAAGTTTGGCAAGTTCGGCGGCGCGGCGGCTTTCCAGCGTCAGAACTCGGAGGCCCGCGAAGTCACTCATGACATGCAATTGTTAAACAGAATGAAGCACGGCGCTAGCGAGAAATCGCAAAAGAACGAGCGTATTCACGATGAGGCGTCTGCGTCTGCGAAATCAATCGCCTGTTAAGCATTATGAATGCTTCTTGCTTGCCGACCGATCCAAGTAATGGGTTTCGCTGATTTCGCAGAGTCGGACGGCGGCCGATTCGGGAGTCAGGTCGCGCTGCGGGGAGGCCAGGAGTTCGTAGCCGACCATGAACTTGCGAACGGTGGCGGAGCGCAAGAGCGGCGGAAAATAGTGCGCGTGCAGGTGCCAGGCCTCGTGGAGCTGGCCGTCGGTTGGGCGCTGATGGAAACCCATGGAATAGGGAAAAGTCGTTTCAAACAGATTGTCGTAACGAATGGTGATGCGGCGAAGGATGTCGCCGAGAAGATCGCGTTCGTCCGAGTTCAGTTGGTCGATCGACGCAATATGGCGTTTGCTTAGCAAGAGTGTTTCGAACGGCCAGACCGCCCAAAACGGAACGAGCACGGCGAAGGCATGGTTCTGGCAAACGACGCGTTCGTTTCGTTGCAGCTCCAACCTCAAGTAATCGCAAAGTAGGCAGGAATGCTTTTCCGCATGATGGGCACGAAGAGATTCGTTTTCGCGGGCGGGGAGATTGGGAAGCGTGGCGTTCGCCCAAATCTGGCAATGCGGATGCGGGTTGCTGGCACCCATGAGTTCGCCCCGATTTTCAAAGATTTGTACGTGACGGACCCAGGGGATTTCCGCGAGGGATGAAAACTGTTCGGTCCAGGCGTCGATCATGCCGCGCAACTCCTGGGAATTCATCCGGGGAATGGTGAGATCGTGACGCGGTGAGAAACACAAGACGCGGCAGATGCCGCAGTCGGTCTGTGCCACGAGCAAGCCATCATGTTCATATTCCTGCTGCTCGCGTTCAGGGAGAAGCGCGGGAAAGTCGTTGTCAAAGGCGTAAGTCCCTGAGTACTTCGGAGTTTGCTTGCCACCGGCGCGCTGGTTTCCCGGGCAAAGATAGCAATCGGGATCGTAAGGAACAGATGGCCCGGATGGAAGTTTTGCGACTTCGCCCTGCCACGGGCGCTGCATCCGCTGGGGAGAGACAAGGACCCATTCCCGCAGGAGCGGATTGAAACGTTTGTGTGGAGAGGAAAGGAGTTTTTCGAGATTCATGATGGAAGATTGGACTCGTAAGCGTCAGTAGTCTTTAGAACCATGGGCCGCGCAGAATTCTAGCAGCAGATTCCTCGGCTGCGCAGGCCGACGCGGTCGAAGAACGAACGCGCAGGAAAACATCGGCCTGCTTCCCTCGGAATGACAATTCTTGTGTTCTGGAACTCGCTCATTGTGTGGCTTTGTTGGAGCTGACGTTGACTTCCTGGACGCCGTCGGCGGCGGCGGAGACGTAAATCTCTGGCTGGAGCCCTGTCTGCGTGTGATACTTTGCTGCGACACTTTGCTTGAAGGCTTCGACGGTGGCGGATTCAACCAGGTTGATGGTGCAGCCGCCGAAGCCTCCCCCAGTCATACGCGCGCCAATCACGCCCGGTTGCGCGGAGGCGATTTCGACCAGGAGATCGAGTTCTTTGCAGCTTGCTTCGTAATCGTCGCGCATACTGCAATGCGACTCGCGCATCAACGGACCTAACGAGCGGATGTCGCCGGATTCGAGGGCACGTCCTGCGCTTTGCACGCGGCCGTTTTCGGTAACGACGTGACGGCAGCGCGAGTAGACCCTTGGATTCAGAAGCGGACGATGATTTGTCAGTTGGGCGATAGTGACATCACGCAGTGCGCGAATTTCAGGCAAAACCATGCGCAGCACGCAAACTCCTTCTTCGCATTCGGCTCGGCGCACGTTGTACTGGCTCGAGCCGATTTCGTGTTTAACCATCGTATTGCAGATCACGAGCTGGATGCCTTGCGGGAGCTTCACTGGTTTGAATTCCAGCGAGCGGCAATCGAGCCGCAAAGCATGAGAAGCGCGGCCGTGGCACGCGACAAATTGATCCATGATACCGACCCGGGCGCCGACAAATTCGTTTTCGGCCTTCTGGCAAAGGCGAGCCAGATCCATGGGATCCATGGGCAGGCCACTTTGATGCAGGAGCGCGAAGCCAACCGCGACTTCGACGGCTGCCGACGAACTCAGGCCCGCGCCGAGAGGCACGTCACCACTAATGAAAAGATTTGCGCCGTGCAAGCGATGCCCTGCGCCCTGCAGCGCCCAGGCAACACCCACTGGATAGTTGCTCCAACGACCCTTCCCAGCGGGAACCATGGAATCGAGATTAGCTTCTATGGTTTCGTTGAAATTCTCTGAATGGATGACCAATTTTTTGTCGCTGCGGGCAGCGGCGGCAACCCAGCAGTAGAATTCGATCGCGACTGGGAGAACAAAACCGTCGTTGTAGTCGGTGTGCTCGCCGATAAGATTTACGCGGCCCGGCGCTCGATAGATGGCGGCAGGCGTTCCGAAGCGCGCGCGAAACTGCTCCTGGAGCTGAATCGAATCTCTCAACATTCCTTATTATTTCAGATTTGCTTTGGGCGACGGCGAGGAATTTGCGGCGGCTGAAGCGGAAAAATCGACGACGCCGATGCGAATTACGGTATCGCGAGTCGTGATGTTTTCGGGCTTTTCCGTCCAGATGCCGTAGACGCGGCCGTTCATGGCGGCTAGGCCGTTGTAATCGCCGATGAAGCCACCTCTGGCGTTGAACGGCTGATCCGTCCAGGAATAATTCTGAAACGATTGCGCGCCATCGGTGGAGCGCGCGAGGACAACGGTCTGAGCGCGGTTTCGCGGGTCGCCGCGGCGGTCGTAAAAGATGACGTTTACCGAGCCGTCGGCGGGATCCACGGCCATCCACTGAAAAAAGTGTTCCGCGCCATTGTGAATGGGATCGGTGTTTACCTTTGTTGCCGGAGACCAAGTGGCGCCGTAATCCTTCGACGAGGAACAGAAGACATCAATTTCTCCATTGCGGTAATCGGCCCAAGCGACGTACAGACGTCCGCCCTTTGGACTGCCGCGAGGATCGATGGCCATTTGCGGAAAACCGTTCGCACGCGCAACGGCGTCAACGCTGAACATGATGGGCGCGGTGTCAACGATGTTACGCGTTGGCGCAAATGTGGCTCCGCCGTCAGAAGAATTGGTGAAAACGAGGTGACTGCCATCTCCCCAAACGGCGTAGAGCGTGCTGTCCGGGCCGACCGCTCCAGCAAAACCTTCGACAGCGCCATTGTCATCACGTGGAAGCCCGCGGACGTTGTCGATTTCAACGGGCTTCGACCAGGTCTTGCCATGGTCGGTCGAACGGACGAACTGAATCTGCGAATCGGCGATGGTCCAGCGCGTCCAACCAATGTAGAGGTTGCCGGCAAACGGGCCATGAGTGTTGTCGGAGACAAGGTAGGGCTTGTCTTCCCAGGGAACATCTTTTCCGCCCGCTGTTTTGTCGGGCTGCTCGGTGGCGGCGATGTCTTTGCCTTCCCAAGTCTTGCCCCCGTCGAGAGAGCGGCGAACGAAAATGCCATTGCGGCCGCCGTTGTGGCCCCAATAGCTGTACGTACCCAGTTTGTCGAAGGCGATATAGCAAATGAACGCGTGGCCTTGGTTGTCGTAGGTCGCGGAGACGTCGCCGGAAACGCGGTAATTAGTGGACTCGACACCTGTGGCGATTTGCCAGGTGCGGCCTGCATCGAAGGAGTACGCTGCGTGCGCGTTGTCCTGATAGACGGCGACGACCTGCCGCGGATTGTTGGGATTGATGGCGATGCCAGGCTCGGTGAAATAGCCGGGTTGTGGAGTCAAAGTGATGACCGTGGAGTTGGGGGCCTTGGGAGGAATTTGCGCAGAGACGCTTGGAGCGATAGCAAAAAAAGGTGTTGCGGCAGCAAGTAAAAGAAGTTTCGCGCGCCATGAGGAGAACAACGGCACCACCAAAGCATTCAAACAAAGAGAACTTCCTTTTTCTGAGTTCACAGGCCTACCTCACAGATCGGTTGCAGCCCAATATGGTTTTGTTGCCAAGCATTTCTCATCTCACAAAAAAATGCACGTAAAGTCTTCATCGGTCGCGCGGCGGGGCTTCGCGCTCTTCGTGGATGGCAAAGTCCGGCGGAGGCGCCAAGCCGAGAAGATACTGGACGAAATAATCCCAACGGCGGCGAATTAAATAAGGATTGCCGCCTTCGCCGTGATACATGTTGGGAACGATGAGCTGGTCGAAGTTTTTGTTGGCTTTGATGAGGGCATCAGTCAAGCGCATGGTTTCGACAACGTGCACGTTGTCGTCGACGTCGCCATGCTCGATGAGCAGGTGGCCTTTCAAGCGATCGGCCATGGTTACGTTCGATTGCTCGGCATAATCCGGACCCACTGGGTAGCCCTGGTAAAGTTCATTCCACCAGGCTTTGTCGAGGCGTGCGTCGTGGTCGCCAGAAATGGAGACGCAGACCTTGTAGAAATCCGGGAATTGCAGGATGGCATGAGCGGCGCCGTATCCTCCCGCGGAGGTGCCGTAAATGCCGACGCGGTCCGCGTCCATATACGGAAACTTTGCCGCCATCTGCTTGATCATCTCGACGTGATCCTCGAACGCGCCGCCTAAATTGTGATACGAGAATTCGTGGAAGGCGCGGGAACGGCCGGTGGTGCCGCGCCCGTCAATCATTACAGCGATGAAGCCAAGCTCGGCAATCTGCTGTTCGGGATTTCGCAACGCGGCGCCGAATGTTTTCGGAACAAAGAAAGCTTGTGGCCCCGTGTAGACCATCTCGACGATGGGATATTTCTTGGCAGCGTCGAAATTTGCCGGTTTCCAGATGAGCGCGTACAAGTCCGTGGTTCCGTCTTTGGCCTTGCCACGAAAGGTCTCCGGAGATTTCCAGCCAGCTTTCACTAGTTCACCCGTGTCGGTCTGCTCGAGTGTTCGAACTTGCGAGCCGTCTTTGGTGCGTTTCAGGATTGAGGTCGATGGCAGATCGGGCCGGGAAAAATTATCGACAAAGAAAGTGTGATCCGGAGAAAAGCTCACCGTGTGGTTGGCGTTTTCCGGCGTGAGAAGGGTGAGCCCTTTGCCGTCGAAACCGAGGACATAGAGATGCGTCTGATAAGGGTCTTCGTCCTTCTCGCGGCCGTTCGCGAGGAAGTACACGCGGCCCGCCTTTTCGTCGACGTCGACGATTTGCCGGACGACCCACGGCCCCTGCATTAATGGCGCGCGTGATTCCCCGGTCTTGAGACTGGAAAGATAGAGATGGTTCCAGCCATCGCGCTCAGACGTCCAGAGCACCTCGCCGGTCTCGTGCAAAATGCGGAAGCGCGTTTCTCCCGGGTCGACGTAGCGTTCGCCTTTCTCGCCGAGCATGACCCTTTGCTCGCCGGTGTTGGCGTCTACTTCGCGGAGCTCGATGGATTTTTCGCCGCGCTGCCAAGCTTCGTAGGAAAACACTTTGCCGTCCGCATACCAGTCGAAGCTGGGCCCGCCCTGGAATTGAACTTCGATCGGCGCGGTCTTCACTTCAATGCGTGCGCCTGTCCGGAGCTCGAAGATAATTGGTTCCGCTTTTGGCAGCACTTCTCCAGGCAGTGGATAGACCACCGTGTATTCTTTCGGGCGGAGCTGGTTTGGCGGAACGAATTGAAGATAGCTGAAGCGTCCAGCGTTGCGCGTGTCCATGCGGTAGGTCACGAGCTTTAAGGAATCGGGGGACCAAAACACTGCTGGGCGCTGACGGACGTCTTCGGTGCCTTGCGTGACCATGGGCCGAAGCGACGGAATCGGAGTAGCGTAAGCGTAGGAAGTTTCGCCGTCACGCGTCAACCGAACTACTTCTCCGGTGGAAACATAGCGCACATACAGATCGTGGTCCTTGACGTAAGCGACCCATTCTTTGTTTGGGGAGGCTTCTTCATATTGGCCCGCCACCGGCTCGGGACCGCGCTTGCATTCATAAGTGTCCAAAGTACACGACCAGGGTGTGCCGTCGATCGGAAAGGAAATGGATTTCGCGTCGTCGGAGAACTCGATGGAGTCGAAGGGAAGGTCGGTTGACGAGATTTCTCGTTTAAGGGCCTTCGAAAGCGAAATGGCAAGTTTTGCATGGTCAAATGCGGGGTTCGCGGTGCTTTGCTCGGCATCGACAAGAAGAAATGCCGTGGCTCTTGTTCCGACCTTGCGATACCAGAAACGGTTTTTCTTGGCGATCCAGTGCGGAGCGACGTCGGCAATGTAGATGCGATGCCACAAATTTCCCGGAAGAAATTGCTCAGCGCGCTGATAGTCCTCGCGCGTGTCCTGGGCCGACGCGCGGGCTATCGGAAAGAGCAGTAAGGCCAGAAGGAGTTGACGGCGCAGAAGAATCTTCATGAAGACTTCTCCTCTTGAGAAAGCTTGGGGAGCTGAACCTGTTTAGCCGCCGCTTTCGTCGTCCTCGTCGTCCCTTTGCGGAGGACGAAGAAAGGCAATCGGAGTGATTCCCTTGTCGAGCAAAGAGTGGTTGAAAGCGGGAAGCTCTTTTTCGATGAGGTTTTGATAACCGCTCTGCGCTTCGGCTAGATCTTTTTCGATAGTTTCGAGGATGGCGGCCGCGGTGTCCGTAGGAGGATTGTCCACACCGCCCGCGACGTCGCCGGCGCCGCTTCCGACCTCGCCATTCAGCCAGATCAGGTGCAGATAGATTTTTTCAGGAATGGAATAGTATTTGTCGTCGCTGAGCGCGTCGGCGCGAGAGATGAACTTGTACTCGACGTCCTGCATCTTCTGATCCATGGCTTCGACGGCTTTGAGTAATTCGGGATCGGGAATGGCTTCGCTCTTTTCCTCCTTCGTTTGTTGAGCGCCTTCTGCGCCCTCTCTGTTCTCGCTCGGATTTGAATGCGCGATCTTGCGGCCGCCCAGCATGCGAGCGATGACGTCCAGCTGCTTGCGCATCCATTCGAGCTTGTTCGTGGCTTCGGAGGTTTTCGTGATGTCGTCACGAATGCGCAGTTGCAACTTGAACGCGGCGGCCAAATCCTCGTCGCTCGCGTGGACGTTTGGGTTTTTGATGATGGTGAGAGGCTGCGTGAGGCTTTGACCGTCGACGGTAAGCCGAACGCCGTATTTTCCAGGCAAGGCCATGGGGCCGACTTCGGCTTCGCGAATGCCCCAGTGGAGAACCTGGCGCAAATCGCTGCCGCGGAAGCGGCGCTCCTCCCAGATGTGCGGATTTTCCGGAGGGGTGGTGCGCAGCAAGACCAGCTTCGGTGGATCGTAGAGGAAGTTCCAGACGGCACGGTTCATGCCCGCGCGGCCAGGAGCATCGAGCTTGCGAATGACGGCGCCGGTCGAATCAAGAATCTCGATCTTTGGAGTAGCCTTGGGGGCAGCTTTCAAGGAATAGGTGATGGCCGCGCCGCCGTTAGGGAAAAGGCGATACGTTTCATGCGGGGCAAAGAGACGCACGGGAACGTCCTCGGCTTTTTGGGCCGTTTGTTCGAGTGGGGTGATGTCGTCTAAAACGTAGATGCCGCGACCGTAAGTCGAAACGACGAGATCGTGAAACTGTTTTTGCACGACAGCCCAGGTCACGGGGGCGTGCGGCAGGCCCGCGGTGAAGGCAGTCCAGTGCGCGCCGTCATCAAGCGAGTAGAAAAGACCATTTCCTGTGCCGGCGAAGAGCAGACCCTTCTGGTTTGGATCTTCGGCGATCGTCTTCACGTATCCGAGCGAATGTTTGGGCAAACCGTCTGAGATTTTTGTCCAAGTCTTGCCAAAATCCGTGGTCTTGAAAATGTAAGGATCGCGGTTGTTCGCCAAGTGATAATCGACGCAAACGTAGGCCGTGCCAGCATCGAAGTGCGAAGGCTCGATACGCGTGACCGTGCCCCAAGGTTGCAAGTCCTTGATGTTTTTCGTGACGTTCGTCCAGTTGGCGCCGCCATCTTTTGTGTACCAGATCAGGCCATCGTTGGTACCTGCCCAGATGAGACCTTGCTGAAGTTCCGAAGGCGCAATCGCGAATACGACCTCGCCATAAAACTGGCCGAGATTGTCACCAACAATCCCTCCTGAAGAACCAAGGTACTTTGGATCTTGTGTCGAAAGGTCTGAACTGATCACCGACCAGCTTTGGCCGCCATTGCTCGTTTTGAAAATGACCTGGCAGCCGTAGTAGACGGTGTTGTGGTCGAAAGGATCAATGGCCAGCGGCGGAGTCCAGTGACAGCGGTACTTCAGTTGGTCGGGCGGCGAATCAAGCGAATGAATCCACGGACTCACGGAGCGAGCGCGCTTTGTTTTTGCGTCCCAGCGCGTGACTTCGTTTCCGTAACAACTGGCCCAGACGATGTTAGGATCGGTGGGATCCGGCAGCGTGAAACCGGATTCGCAGCCGCCCATGCGGCGCTCCCAGCCGGTGTCCACAAGGCGGCCATATTCGAGCGGCGGAGCAATGCTTGGACCGCGCATGTTCGGGCCGTCCTGCATGTTGGTGTAGACGTAGTACGGAACCTGATTGTCAACAGCGACGTGATACATCTGGCCAATCGGAAGTTGTACGCGATGAAAGCCGCGGCCGTGCACCGTGGTGATGTTGAGGCCGCCGTCGTCGGTGATGACGAAGCGGTCGGGATTCTGGGGATCGATCCAGATGTCATGATTGTCGCCGCCCCAGGGAACTTCCTTGAAGAGTTCGCCGCCGTCGAGCGATTCGAGAAAGCTGCTGTTGGCCACGTAGACTTCGTTGTCGTTGCCGGTGGAGACACCGATTCGAATGTAATAGCCGGCACGGCCGATGAGCTGGCGCTGGTAATTGATGGCTTGCCAGTTTTCGCCAGCGTTGTCGGAACGCCAAAGCGCACCTTGATCTTTGGTTTGGATTAAGGCGAAGTAGCGGTCGGGGTTCGTTGGCGCGATGGCTACATCGATTTTGCCGAGAGGCGATTTGGGCAAGCCGTGGCCCTCAAGCTTGCTCCACCTGGTGCCGCCGTCTTTCGAGATGTAAACGGCGCTGCCGGGCCCGCCGCTGAGTTCGCCCCAGGTGTGCATTTCCACTTGCCACATTCCGGCGAGAAGAATGCGGGGATTGTGCGGGTCCATCGCGAGACCGGAGCAACCGGTGTTGGCGTCGGCGAAGAGCACGCGCTCCCAATGTTGGCCGCGATCCATAGTGCGATAGACGCCGCGCTCCGGTTGCGGGCCGGTTGTGCGGCCAAGCGCGCACGCGAAGGCAATATCGGGATTCGCTGGATGCACCAGGATTCTGCCGATGCGCCCAGTGTCGTCGAGGCCGACGCGGGTCCAGTCCTTGCCTGAGTTAGTGGAGACGTATACCCCGTTGCCCATGACGTCGCTGTCGCGAATGGCCCAAGCCTCGCCGGTGCCCACGTAGATGACGCTTGGGTCCGACGGCGCTACGGCGATTGCGCCAATGGCCGCAACCGGCTGCTTGTCGAAGACAGGATCCCAGCGATTGCCGCCGTCCGTGGTTTTCCAAACACCGCCGGAAGCGGCGCCCGCGTAGTACGTGTTTGGGTCGCCGGGAACGCCGGCAATCGAGGCGACGCGGTTTCCCGCGCGCGGGCCGACGAAACGAAACCGAAACGTCTCTTCGTTCGCCCGCGGAGCCGGCGGACGCTGCGCGTAGACAAATGATTCGCAACTGGCGAGGGCCCCGAGAAGAAGTGTTGCTTTGACTGACAAGCTACAGACAGAAGTAGCGCGCATTCGCCGTATCCCCTTTCCTGGGACAAAGAAGATTTGTGCCGCTGGCATGCTACGCATTTATGCGTTAGATGGAAACCATGTAGTTTGCATTTTTGCCAAAGGTCCTGCGGCAGCTAGCATGCTTGTTCACCGCGACAGCGTTACAGTGACAACGGACATTCGCGGCAAGTCCAGCCGAACGGTCGGGCCTTCGACCTTTACTGGATGCGATTTGGGCACGACGCGATCCGGAGCGTCAAAGCTGTTGCAGGCGTTCCAGTCGGCGTCGTGGAGAAGAACTGCGGTTGCGTCCTTTCCGGTTGCGCCACGCAACGCGCATTGAATCTCCAAATCCTGATCGATGTACGGATTGACCAGACTCAATACGGTGACGCCATTCTTCGTCGAAGCGGAAACCGAAAGGTCCAGTGAAGATTTGTCTTTGTCGGATGTTGCCGCGTCAGTTTCAACTTTCACGGCCGTTTTGCCCCGATGACCCTTGAACAACGCGAAAGCGTGATAGGTCGAGGTGCGAACGCACTGCTTCCCGTCTGGACCATCAGTCAGCAAAAGGGATTGCAACACGTTCACGATCTGGGCAATGTTGCACATGGAAAGTTTGTCGGCCTGGCGGTTGAAAATGTTGAGTCCCAGTCCTGCGGCCACGGCGCTTCGCATGGTGCTTTGTTGCCACAATTTGCCCAATTTCCTTTCGTCTTCGTCGGCGATGCGATCCCAGACCCCCCATTCATCCAGGACCAGAGCAATCTTTCGCCCGTCGCGATAGCTGTCAAAAAGCTCGCGTTGTTGAATGATGGCTTCTTCGACGCGAGCGAAAATGGCGAGCTGCTTTTTCAAGTGCTCGGCGGTGAAGTGCAGCGGATGATCTTCTCCGCCTTCGTAATAGTGCATGGAAACGCCTTCGGGCACTCCACCTTCGAGCGTGTCCATAAACCTGCGGGACCAGCGCGTGTCGTTCCCGTTCGGACCGCTGCCAATGAGAAATGGTTTCGTGTCGCCGTACGTTCGCAAGTAAACCGAAAATCGCCGGTAGTGATCGGCGTAAACTTCGGGGCGCATCCACCCGCCGCAGCCCCAGGCTTCATTGCCCACGCCCCAGTAGCGCACGCGAAAAGGCTCGGCCGCGCCATTCTTAATGCGCTCCTCGGCCAGCGTGCTTCCCGACGGCATGTTGCAGTACTCGATCCAGTCGCGCATTTCCTGCGGCGTGCCGCTGCCCACGTTGCCGGCAAGATACGGCTCCGCACCCACCAGGCGGCACAGGCCGATGAATTCGTGAGTGCCAAAGCTTCCGTCCTCGACGTAACCACCCCAGTGAATATTGACGCGCTTTGGCCGGCTTTCGAGCGGGCCGATGCCGTCGCGCCAGTGATAATCGTCCGCGTAGCAGCCGCCCGGCCAGCGCAGCACCGGAATGCCTAGGTCTCTTAAATACTCGACAGCCTGCTGGCGATACCCGTTGACATTAGGAATAGGTGAATTCTTTCCGACCCAAAGCCCCCCGTAGACGCAAGAGCCGAGATGTTCGGCAAAATGGCCGTGAAATTCCGGCCGCACCATGCCTATTTCTGAATCCGCCAGTACGGTAACCTTGCGACTGGCGCCCGCGGCTGCGCCTGCCAAGCGAGGAATGAGCGAGCAGAAAGACGCAGCCGCAGCGTTCCCAACAAATCTTCTGCGGGACATTTTCGAGAGCATCGTTTCTCCTTGTTGGGAGTTACTCGGCCCGACGTGGTTGTTCTTCTATCAGCACCCGTGCGCATCCGCCCTGTGAAAGTGCACGTCCCAGTTCAAGTAACGGGTTGTCGCTTCATGCACGGCCGACGCTGTCGTCGAGAAATTCGCCGCCACGTGGTGCTCGAATCCCCGCTCGCAAATGAATCGGAGCAGCTTCGGCAATCCGGGAATTCGTACCACACCCGCCCCTCCGAAAGTCTCCAACGGGTCGTCCGTAAACTCGCCTTCGCCAACGTAGCCGCGCATTTTTCCCTGGCGGTCATCGGTCGAGAAGCGCGCGAAGCTCATCGGTCCACTCTTCACGCGGCCTACGCAAGTCCCGAACGTGTTCTCCTTGCCCACGGTGCCGGCGATGATTTCCTGGAAATCCATGCGCACATCCTTGAAAAAGTGCTTTGGCAAGTTGCTGCAGTGGAAGCACACGGCCTTGTCAGGGTCCTCGGCGTAGTTGTTGTTCCAGTCGAGCAGCGCGCTCGGCGTCTGCGATGCCAATTGCAGGGCGTGCATTCCGACCACGCCGGCCACATCGACTTCGCACGCGCTCGAGAGCCCGGAGTCGCTCATCATGCTCATCACCGTGCATGGCACCACGCCGAAAAATTCCTCAAGCGACGTCCAGCATTGAATGGCGCTGATGGTTACTTCCGTCTCCTTCATCCACGTATGGATGACGGCTCCCAGTTTCGCCATCTTTACCAGGGCCTGCTCAGGAATGCTGTTCGTCGAAACGTAAGCACGAATGGCTTTCAACCTTTCTACAACAGCAGGGTCGTTGTCCTTGAGCCTTCCGATTCTTCCCATCACCTCGGAAAGATCCCACGTCTCCACGGAAATTCCGGTCGACTCCAAAATTTTCTCGCTATAACGCACGGTGTTGAACGCTGCGGGCCGTGCTCCGATCGCGCCTATCCTCAGTTTCTTGAGGCCTTTCACCACACGGCAAACGGCCTGGAACCAGTCGAGGTCCTCAGCAAATTGCGCTGAATTCGGAGCTTCGGTGTGGAGCGTGGTCAGCGAATACGGGATGCGGTACTGCGCCAGGTTGTTGCAGGCGGACATTTTGCCGCAAAAGCTGTCGCGCCGGTCGCGGATGGTCATCTTAGACGGGGTGTCCGGCGTAGCCTGCACCAGCACCGGAACTCCCAGGTTGGCCATGCGCAGCGTCTCCGCAATGGCGCGCTCGTCGCCGAAATTCGGAAGAGTCACGACGACGCCGTCTATATCGTCCCGATGTTTCTTGAAAAGATCCGCGCAGCGCGCCGCTTCCTGGCGTGTTTCGACGGCGCCATGCTTCGAATCACTTTCTCCGAGAACGATGGGCTTGATGTTCTGGGCCGTCAATGCGGAGATCATTTCTTGACGGCCCGATCGTGCGAGGTGGTCCGGGAAAAAACCGCGGTTACCGACAATCACACCGAACACCATCGGTGAATTGGAAGGTTGGGTCATGACTCAGCCAGGGGCAATTTTTTGCAAACGCTTGCACGGCAGACGTTACAGCGATTTCCGCAAAGTTGTCAAGCGGGCTTTGCCCCTCTCCTTTCTGGCGTTACTCCGACTTTGTAAAGTTTCACCGGAATTATACTCACAGAAACGCAACGGCGCTCCCGGTTTTGCAGTTCCATTCCGCAGAGGAGCCGATTTCGATAGAATGAGCGTTCCCATACGTACAGGAGTCTGTAATGCGCACGAGACGTTCGCTGGCAATGAATCTGGATGCCGTCGCTCAAAGGGCAGGCGTTTCAACATCCACGGTCTCCCGCGTTCTCAACAACCTCGAGATTGTCAAAACCTCGACGCGCTCTCGCGTGCTGAAGGCCGCGGAGGAACTGAACTACCACCCGAATCTCCACGCGCGCTCTCTCGCCCGGGGAAAGAGCCGGATTCTCGGCATCATCGTTTCAAACATGGAGAATCCGTTCTTCCTGGATATCTACCGCACGCTCGAAGCCGACGCTCATGCCCAGGGCCTGGAAGTCGTGGTGGCCAATACCGACTACCGTTCCGAGCAACTCCTCGCCAGTGTGCAGCTTATGATCGGCTTGCGCGTAGCGGGCCTAGCGGTCATCGTTTCAGAAATGGAAGAACATTTGATCCAGACCGTTTCCGGCAGCCGTATTCCCGCCGCCTTCTATGATGTTGGAACGCCGCAGAAAAACATAACAAACATACGTGTGGACTACCGCAAAGGGATCAAAAAAACTGTCAGTTATCTGAATGCTCTGGGCCATAAACGCATGGCCTTCGTCGGGCATCATTCCACGCTCGGCCCGATCAGCGAACGCCGCAAGGCATTTTTGGAGTGCGTACACCGCTGCTCGCCCGGCGCGGAGCCGCAGATCTTTGCGGGGCCGGACGGTTTGGATGGTGGCCGCCAGGCCGCGCGCGAATTGCTCGAATCGGGCTTTCGCCCTACGGCGATTCTTTGCGTCAACGATTTCATGGCCGTCGGTGTGATGCGCGAGTTGCGCGACGAGGGGTTGCAGATTCCCCGCGATGTTTCCGTCACCGGGTTTGACAATATCAAGCTCGCGGAATTTTGCTCTCCCTCGCTTACTACAGTTCACATTCCCCGCGAACAAATTGGGCACGTCATTTTCGATAATGTCATCGGAAACGGCCGCGAAGAACGCGCACTCGGCCGGGAAATCGTCATCGATCCCGAACTTGTCGTCCGTGATTCCACCAGCATCGCCGCCAAGAGTTGATGCGGGGCGAACTCTTTTGGCCACCACCTATTTCCAGACGCGCAGCATTACCGCGCCGTGCCTTGGTACTTGCGTCGTAAACTCGTTTTCGAATGAGCCAAGATCTCTGTGCGCCCACAGATCTCGTACGTGGACACTGCTCGGGAAGCCCAGGTCTTTGAAGCCCACTTTCACGGGGAACGTGCCCGCGCGGCTGAACAAACCCACCGCCACGCTGCCATCAGCCAGCGGCTTGGCCCAAACTTCCAGCGGGCCTTCTGCGGAAACGCGATGTCCTGGCACTCCTTTTGGATCCTGGTCCACCGCGATGGCTTCTTTGTTCAAGAGGATGGCCTGATCTTCCGGCGTCATCCTTGTCAAATCATTTCCGGCGAGCAGCGGCGCAGCCAGCAGACACCACAGCGTCATGTGCGTGATGTATTCGTCGTGACGCATACCCCCGTTGCCGATTTCGAGCATGTCCGGGTCGTTCCAGTGGCCCGGCCCCGCAAACGCATCGAGCCCCGCCTGCCCGAAACCTATCGTCGACATGGACTCGTATCTGTCCTGGATGTCTCCCGTCGTCCGCCACAGATTTCCGCCCACCTCTTTGCCCCACCGCCAAACCAGGTCCCAGCCGTATTCGCACAAGCTGTACACGATGGGCCGGCCGGTTTTCTGGAGCGCGCGGTGCATCTTCTCGTACACTTCGCGAATCTGGCTGACGGGATAAACCTGCGACGCGCTGCACCAATCGTACTTTAGATAGTCCACCCCCCACTCCGCGTAGGTCTGCGCGTCTTGCTCCTCGTGCTGGTAACTTCCGGTAAAGCCCGCGCAAGTTTCCGGGCCCGGCGAAGAATAAATTCCAAACTTCAGGCCTTTGCTGTGAATGTAATCGGCGAGCGCCTTCATGTCGCCGAAGTTTTTGTTGGGCACAATGCGTCCTTGTTCGTCGCGGCCGCCTTGCCAGCAGTCATCCACGTTCACGTAAATGTAGCCCGCCTCTTTCATCCCGTTGCTGGCAATCGCGTTCGCGGCGCCTCGCACGTCGGCGGCCGTTACTTTGCAGGCAAAGTGATTCCAACTGTTCCAACCCATGGGAGCAGTTGGCGCGACCGGGGTTTGCGCCATCGCGGAACCCATGGAGATCAGAAGCAGAGAGAACAACCCAACGAGAATTCGCATACGCATGGACCATGCACCTCGGACGAGTTTAAATTGTCGCCGGCCGTGCTCCGGTGTCGAGCGAAAACCTATTTTTCCGTGGAGAATTTGTAGATCGTTGTCGTGTCATAGCGCTCGCCGGGTTTCAGCTCCGTGGAAGGAAACTTCGGATTGTTCGGCGAATCCGGAAAGTGCTGCGTCTCCAGGCAGAACGCGGAGCGCTTGGTGTAGCTGATACCGCCCTTGCCCTTCAACGAACCATCCAGGAAATTTCCTGTATAAAACTGCACGCCCGGCTCGGTGGTCCAAACTTCCACAACGCGCCCGGTCGTCGGTTCTACGACACGCGCCGCGAGCGAAATGGGATCGCCCAGCTTTCTGCGCAAGACAAAATTGTGGTCGTAGCCGCCGCCAAGTTTGATCTGTTCATCGTCTGCATTGATGCGGGCTCCCATCGCCGTCGGTTTGCGGAAGTCGAACGGCGTGCCGGCCACGTCGCGAAGCTCCCCCGTAGGAATCAGCCCGGAATCTACGGGGGTGAACTTGTCCGCTTCGATCATCAAGACGTGGCTGAGAACCTCCCCCGAACCGGGACCGGCAAGATTAAAATAAGAATGATTCGTCAAATTAAGAACGGTGTCCTTGTCCGTCGTCGCGGAATAGTCCATTTTCAGCGCGTTCGAGTCCGTGAGCGTATAAATTACGCGCACATGGAGGTTACCCGGGAATCCTTCTTCGCCATCCTTGCTCAGATAAGTTAGTTCGAGCGCCTGGCCATCCTTCGCCGAGACTTCTTTTGCCGTCCACACGGCTTTATTGAAACCCTTGATCCCGCCATGCAGGGTGTTCTCGCCATTATTCTTCGCGAGCGTGTAGGTCTTTCCCTCAAGCTTGAACTGCGCATGCCCGATGCGATTTCCGTACCGGCCGATGAGCGCGCCAATATAACTCGTGTTGTTCGCATACCCGTCTACGGAGTCGAAACCAAGCACCACGTCGCCCAGCTTGCCGCTGCGGTCCGGCACTTTCAGGGAAACGACGGAACCGCCGAAAGTTGTGATGGCGGCCTCGACGCCGTTCTTATTTGTCAAAGTATAAAGATCCACCGGTTCCCCGTCGGGCGTCTTCCCGAAAGAAGATTTTTTCGTGGAACCTGGCTTTGCCGCTGCCCCGCTTGCTGCCCATGTCGTCATCAGAATCGCCCCCGCGATTGTAACCCACAGCACCCTTCTCATCATTAGAACCTCTCCTGACCATCTTACACAGCTGCAAAACCAGCGGCCGATCTCTCCTCGAGGGAAGCCGGAGAAGCGCGACCGCAGGAGAGTGAAACGCAAAACGAGCAGGGTGTCAAGGAACAACTGCAAGCGCTTGCAACATTCGCCCCAGGAGCCGTGCCGCCAGCCCCTTGCCACACGCCAGACCAGCCCGCCCCGTGGTCGCATGGAAAATCGAGCAGCTGGAATTAGGGCGTCGGCTCGCTCCGCAGAATCCTACGCCCGGCTTGCGGCTGGCAACCGCCTACCGCAAGCGCGCCGTCTTGAGCAAGCACAAGCAGTCCTCGCCATCGTCTATCAAGAGCAGGCCCGGAAACGACGACAGGCTTTGTACGAAAATCATCGACCCGTTCTCGGTCTAGACACGCCGATCCTTATCCCTTGGGAGTCTTGGGCGTGAGCTTCGCGATCTCAGGAAACGTGGTCGGAGAAGTATAGATGTGATCGGCCATGCCGCTCCTTTTCCAAAGGGCCTCGGCCATCAGCCTGAGCGCTTTTCCCGAGCTGGCTGGCACAATCACGGTTGCGGCAAGCTTTCCGCTATTCACCCAGGCTTGCCCCGTTTTCAATACTCCATCAACGCCGGTGATGGGAATTTCCAGCCAGTCGTCGCGGTTGGGTCCGGTGACCGTTTCCTCGATGGCCTTTCGCGCTCCCATGCCCATGACATCGTTCTGCGCAAGCACGAGGTCAATGCGCGCTTTCTGCGCCGTCACTAATTTGAACCAGGAACATACACTCTGATACGCGCTCTCTTCCGTCCATCGCCCGCGCAGCTTCGTAAGATGCACATTGCCGGGAAGCAATTCCATCAAGCCGTCGTGACGTTCCCGGGAGACCGAACTGACCGATGGGCCTTGAATGAACAGTACGGAACCGCCCCGCGGCAGAAGTGCCATTACTTGCCGCGCCTGCATGCGGCCAACTTCCACCTGGTCCACGCTCACGGAAAACACGGGAGAGCGCGAGGATTTGCCAAGCTCACTGGCGTAGTCCGCGCGTCGGCTGAGCACCGCCCAACCGATGCCCGCCCTGACCGCCGCTTGCGCAGCCTGCGGAAAAGCCGTGGCGCCGAGAGGCTCGATGATAATTCCCTCGGGCCGCTGAGAAGCTTCCGCCTGAATAGCCTTCAGGACTTGCGTGCTTTGCGTAATGGGATCATTGTCCGCGTAGACGATCTCGGCTTCCACCCCGATTTCTTTTGCGGACGCAAGCGCGTCCGCCGCTTGTTCCACCTGGTAGTCGTTTTCCCTGGTAATCAACGAAAACAAAAATCGCAGTTTGCTCATCCTTTCCTCTCCCGGACAAGCTACCGCCGACTCACTCTACGCGCCGCAAATCTGCCGCGGCGCAGAAGGTAAGGTTGATACTAATTCGCCGACTTGGCCTGTTCAGATTCCGCGAGCCGAATCAGTTCGGGCAAAACGCTCCCGCACTCCCTGCTTTCCGGCTGGCCGAATGCAAAATACACTTTGCTGAAGAGCGAGTAAAGCCTGTCGTAGGTCCGCTTGGTGGACGGGTCGGGCTGGAAGGTCCGGTATTTTGGACAAATCTTATCCTGTGCTTCCTCAACGGTCTTAAATGTTCCCGCGGCGAGAAACGCAAAAATTGCCGACCCGAGACTCACAACACTTCCCACAGGAACAAGAACCGGCCTCCCCAGCACGTTGGCATAAACTTGATTCAGCACATCGTTTTTTTGCGGAATTCCTCCGGCATTGATGACGCGGCGCACGGCAACACCGTTCTGCTCCATGCGATCCAGAATCACGCGCGTGTGCAGCGCCGTGCCTTCAATCGCCGCGAACAATTCGTCCTGAGCCGTAGTTTGCAGATTCCAGCCGAGGGTGATGCCGCGTAAATTGGGGTTTACGAGGACCGTGCGATCGCCGTTGTCCCAGGTCATGCGGAGCAAGCCCGTCTGCCCCGCGCGATAATTTTCCAGATCCTGGCCGAGCGTTTTCACGTCGGTTCCTGCGCGGGTGGCAATGCTGTGAAAAATGTCTCCAACCGCGGAAAGACCGGCCTCAATGCCGGTGCGCTTGGGATGCACGCTTCCCTGCACCACTCCGCAGACTCCGGGAACCAGCTTCACCGATGGAGTGATTCCGATAATGCAGGTCGAGGTACCGACGACGTTGACGATGTCCTCGCTGCGGCAACCCGCGCCGATGGCATCCCAATGCGCGTCAAAAGCGCCGACGGGTACGGGAATACCCGTTTTGATGCCGAGTCGCTCAGCCCATTCCGCGGAAAGATGCCCCGCGAGATGGTCCGAGGTCGCATATTCGCCATCCAGCTTTTCGCGGATGCCAGACAACAGCGGGTCCACTTTGAGGAGAAATTCTTCTGGCGGCAGACCACCGAGCGCGGCGTTCCACATCCATTTGTGGCCCATCGCACAAACGCTGCGCTTCACCTTCTTCGCGTCGGCGATGCCACACAACGTCGCGGCCACCATGTCACAGTGCTCGAACGCAGAAACAAACTCGCCGCGCTTCCCCGGATTGTGCCTCAACCAATGGAGGAGCTTCGAAAAGCCCCATTCCGACGAATACACGCCGCCGCACCATGCAATGGCTTCAAGCTTTTCTCGCCACGCGGCTTCCGTGATTTCCGCAGCTTCCGCTTTTGCGCGATGGTCGCACCAGAGGTAGTAGTCATCGAGCGGCTGAAGGTTTTTTCCAACGGGAAGCACCGACGAACCCGTGGTATCGAGGGCCATGGAGCAAACCCGATCGCCGCCTACTCCCGCTTTCTGCAAAACCTCTTGCGTGGCCGCAGCCAACGCTTTCATATGATCCGCATGCGATTGGGTAGCGAATTCAGGATCTTCGCGTTTGCGGTGGAGCGGGTATTCGGCAACGGCGGAAGCGAGCAGGCCGTGGTCGCTATCCACCAGCGAGACGCGCACGCTCAAAGTCCCAAAGTCAACGCCAGCTACCACCGCCATTCCGCTTCTCCCCTAAAGACCCGGCTTCCATGCAAAGCGCGAAACAAACCTACATCTCGCTCCGCGGGTAATACTTCGCGCAATAAATCACACCGAGAACAATCAGAAGGCCGCCCCACCACACCGGCGCATGCAGGTTCGTCAATTCCACACCCTCAGGCGGATGCGACCAGTTCACCAAGCCGCTCCCAAGAATCAGGACTCCATAAATCAGCAAAAGAAGCCCCACGAAAAACCAGACCGGAATGATGCTATGTTTTTCGCTCATGACCTCTCACCAGAAGATAATTTGGAGAACCACAAGGATCGCAAGCGCCACCCCTCCCCAAACAACGGGCCGGTGCAGCCAACTCGTATGTTCTTCGCTCGGCACTTCCGTAAGCGCGTAGACCAGACCTCGCAATTCCTCGTCCGGTTTTGGCTTGGTCACCATCGTCGCAAGCACAGTAACGACCACGCAAGTGACGCACGCCCAGAGCGCCTGCCACATGGCTTGAGCAAGCGGTTGCGCCGACGGCGAAAACGCAAACACCTTGACCCAGCTCGGGTCGAATTTCATCAAGAGGAATGCCGTGACCGAGGTGACCACCCCCGCCAGCAGCCCCCAAAAACCGGCCATACGGCTTACGCGTTTCCAAAGCATGCCCAGCACAACTGTGCCAAATAGCGGAGCGATGAAGAAACCGAACAGTGCCTGCACGTAGTCCATCATGCTTTTGTTGTACTGGACCAGATAAGCCGTGCCGATGCTCACCAACAGGCCAATGATCGTGCACCACCGCCCCATCGAAACGTAATGCGCATCCGGCGCATCTTTCCGCAGGTACGGACGGTAGAGGTCATACGTCCATACCGTCGCGAAGGCGCTCACGTTGCCTGCCATGCCCGCCATGAAGCCCGCCACCAGCGCTGTAATCCCCAAACCCATCAAGCCAGGGCCGCAATAACGAGCCAGCATGAGCGGTAAGACATCGTCATACTTAAACTGTCCCGGCTGCGCCACGTTTCCTGGCACCAGATGAAAAGGCAGCACGGCACGCCCAAGAAGACCAGGAAGAATCACAATCAGTGGCACGGCCATTTTGAAGAAAGAGCCAATAATCGGCGCCAATTTCGCCGAGCGCACGTCTTTTGCCGAAAGCACGCGCTGCACGACAAGAAAGTCGGTCGTCCAATACCCCATGGACTGGACCGCTCCCAGGCCAAACACGATCGCGATCCAGTGAACTCCCATGGGGTTATTACTGGCAGAGCTCATCGGGCCCCACATGTGTGTGAAGTTTGCTCCGGGAAAATTCTGGTGAATGCGCGCCACCATGCCGCTCCATCCACCTGTCTCAATTAGCCCCAGAATCGGAATGAGCAGCGCGCCAAACCAAATCAGGAAAAATTGCAGCACCTCGTTGAAGATCGCGGAGAAAAGCCCGCCGGCGGCGACATACACCCCCACCGTGAGCGAAGAAACGATGATGCTAAAATGCAAATTCCACCCAAGCACCACTTCCATAACGACCGCCATTGCATACATGTTGACGCCCGACATGAGGATGGTCATGAACGCAAACGTAACTGCGCTCAACGCGCTGGCCTCCGTCCCGTAGCGCAGCTTCAAATAGCCCGGCACAGAATGCGTCTTTGAAATGTAGTAGAACGGCATCATCACGATGCCCAGAAACACCATCGCGGGAATCGCGCCGATCCAATACCAATGCGCAGCCATGATCCCGTATTGATAGGCGTTGCCCGCCCAACCCAAAAGCTCCAGCGACCCAAGGTTCGCGGAAACAAACGCCAGCCCCGCCACCCAAGCGGTCATTTCGCGGCCCGCCAAGAAGAAGTCTTCGCCTGTCTTCGCAAACTTCTTCAGGTAAAAGCCAATCGCCAGCACCAGCAGGAAATAAATCGCGATAATCGCTAGATCGACGCCCGAAAGATGCACCAGCGTACTGGGAGCGTTCAGCGCCATCATGGCGATCATTTTTTCTCCTTAGGCTGCCCGTAATAGGCGTCCTTGCCGTGCTTTCTCAGAAAATGTTTGTCGTGGAGCGAACGCCCGATCGCGCCCGCTTGTGCATTGATGCCCAAAGTAAAATAAGCCAGGCGCGCCACAAATTCCAGAACCGCCGCGTTGTGCGCAGACGCCATCGGCTCCGGCCCCCAGGTGAAAGGAGCGTGATTCGCCACCAGGACACCGGGAATCGCCGCGTAATCTAGGTCGCGAAACTCACGCACAATCGCGTGCCCCGTGCTCGTTTCATAATCGTCGGAAATCTCGACATCTTTGAGCTCCGCGGTCACCGGAACCGGCCCATGAAAAGTATCCGCGTGCGTCGTTCCAAAACAAGGAATCGGCCGTCGCGCCTGCGCCCAGGCGGTCGCATACTCCGAGTGTGTATGGCTGACGCCGCCGATCGCCGGAAATGATTTATAAAGAATCAAATGTGTCGGCAAATCCGAGGAAGGCCGCAGCTTCCCTTCCACGATTTTGCCGTTCAGGTCCGTAACCACCAGGTCTCCCGGCTTCATGCGCTGGTATGGCACTCCGCTCGGCTTGATCACCACCAGCGAATCTTTTCGCGAAATCCCGCTCGCGTTGCCAAACGTGAAAAGCACCAGCCCGCTGCGCACCAGCTCCAGGTTAGCTTCCAGGACTTGGCGGCGCAGTTCAGGCAGCAGCATCGCTTCCGCAGTCGGGCTGCAAATGCAAATCCCGCAGCCGGTTGGGCTGAAATGCTATTTCAGGCAGTGAAGGGATTCGGTAAAGAGCGTGGCGGCCTTGGATTCCGTTGGGCTGCGCAATCTGCCGAAGGCTCATAGCGGCCGGTGACGTCCCCCAAAACACAAGATTTCTGCGCGTCACGATATCACGGGGTGAGCACGCCTGCAACTGCAAACGCTTGCAGCAATTCGCCTCAGGTTGAAACCCCGAGGCGTCTGGCTCCTAACGCAGCGACCCAGGGACGCTCCCTGGAGGGGCCCGAGGATCAATGCGCTTTCGTCGAAGGACTCCAGCGAAACGTGGCGACGGCACCGGCGGGGAGCTTGTAGTTCGCGTACTTCCCTGCCCATCCGATGTTGAACGTGGCGTTGCGCCCAGTGCTGTTCAACACGATGAGAATGAGCGAGCCATCCGGGTTGCGGAACGCGACGTCTTCGAGGCTGCCTTCGCCAAAAGTGTTGGATTCGATGCGGTAAGCGCCGGGGACAACAAACTTGCTTGCCTGTCCGAGCGCCGTGTAATCCACCGTGGGTTCGATTCTTGAAGGTTGCGCGGTGTGGTTCACGGTGATGATGCCGCGGCAGGTGGTGCAGCCGCCGAGAAATGGTTTGTGATCCTGGTCGAGAGCAAGGTTCCACAAAACGACACTCTTTGCCCAGTTACGCGTTGCGCCGATTACGAGCCTCACCTGTTGGTCTAGCAAGTTCCCTTTTTGCCAATCGCCGCCAGAGCACTCCGTCATCCAGATGTCTTTGTCGGGGAAGCGGTCGTGCAATTCGTTCTGCGCTGTGACGTTTCCGCCGTAACAATGCGTCGCCGTTCCCGCAGCAAAGGACGCGGCTTTCGCGTCGCTCAGGACTTCCAAGGGATATTGCATCAAGTCCCAGTTGTGATCGAACACCAGGATTTTTGTTTTCAGCTTCGCGTCGCGGAACGCCGGACCGACATGATTCGCCAGGACTTCGGTTTGCTCTGGCGCGGTGAAAATCATGCCGGGATAATCATTCGGAATGAATTTCGGCTCGTTCTGCATGGTGATGGCATAGATGGGAACGCCGGCGGCTTCATACTCCTTCACGAACCGAACGAAATATTTCGCGAACGCCGGATACGCGGAAGGCAGGAGCGCGCCTTGAGTCATGGAGCCAGAAGTTTTCATCCAGCCGGGAGGGCTCCAGGGAGACGCGAAGATCTTGAGATTGGGATTGCGGGCGAGCGCTTCGCGGAGAAGTGGAAGGATGTACGCGCGATCGTGCTCGATGGAGAAATATTTGAGGTCAGGATCGCTTGTGCCGAAAGGCTGCCCCGGCGGTAAGTCGTCGTAGCTGTATTCCGTGAGCGCGAAGTCGCTGGCGCCCATCGGCTGGCGCAGGATGCTGAGGCCGATTCCCTTGGTTGGACTGAAAAGCATCTGCAGGGCTTCTTTGCGCTGCGCTTCGGTGAGCTTGTTCCACATCAGCCAGGCGGAAGAGTCGGTCAGCGAGGCGCCGAAACCGTCCATCTGCTGATACTTCACCGCGTCGTTTACCGTGATGGTGAGATCTGGCGTGCGCGCGCCACCAAAGGTCAGCGCCGGCTTCTCCTGCAACGTCTCGTGCTCTTCTTCCGAGGATTCGATTACTTCAATCCGGGGACCATCGTTCGGCGAGGACGCTTTCTGCTGCGAAGGCTGATTGGGCAACAGCACAAAGAGCAAACTAACGACAGAGAGCGTGGTTAACAGGAACACCTTCCCCCCACCTTTTTTCGTAACTGCGCATGCTAAACGACTTACAGACGGAAATCGCGGAACTGCACATTCTAAAGGACTTAGGTCAACCGTGATCGGAAGACAACTCCGTAGACCAACCCGCAAAGCTCCATCTAGGCCAATAGGGCCGGCCAACCCGAAGCTGGCTTCAAGAAACAGCATAGCAAGGCTCTGGGTAACTGTCAACTAATCTTATAGAGTTGATTATCATTCGAATGGATGTCGTCGGAACATGTCTTTGGTCAGAAAACACTTAGTTCACGGAGCCAGAAAAAGCAGATCCCTCACCGCCGTTCGCAAACGACGCGACCGGGTTCGCGATGACAGAACCTTCGCAAGCCTCGACGCGCTACGGATTCGGAGGGGCACCTGGGGGTTCTACGGCTTTGGGGTTTTGCCTGTTCTTGAGCTTGGTAAGCGCTTGGTGCGAAGCTTCGGTTGACTCATCCTTGAGCTTCTGAAACATGACCAAGGCCCTCTGCGAGTCTTCCTGGCGATGCAAGCGCCGGTAGAGTGTGCCCAGCTGATACCAAGACTGCTCCACAATCTCAGGATCTGAATCAGAGGCAATCGCTCGCTCCAAAAGCTTCACCGCCGCTGCGTCATTTCCGAGGATCTTTTCGGCACGACCGAGGTTGTAGTCTGCGTGAGGAAGTCCGGGCTTCTCAGTTACAGAGGCCTCTATCAATTCCTTTCCCTTGGCACCATCTCCCCTTTCCGTGGCAAGAACACCACGTTCATAACGAGCAAGGACATTGTGGGGATTGATTTCGAGTTCAGTCTGAAAGGCTGCGTCCGCCTCATCCGCCTTCATAGCCCTGCGATAGACCGCCCCAAGCTCTTCATGCAGCCCCGGTTGGGTTGGGGCGAGTCTGATGGCCTCAAGGTATTCAGCGATAGCATCATTGTAGCGCTCTGCATCCGAGTCGATCTGCCCGAGAACCTCGTGCACGCGCCACGATTTGGGATTCTCTTTGAACATCCTCTCGTAGCTATTGCGGGAAACCAACAGGTGGGCTTGGCCACGGTGATACAGAATATCCGCATCGTCCGGCGCGAGCTGAGCGGCCCTATCGAGGGCCACCGCTGCCTCTTCCGGTTGATTCTTTGCCAATTCGATGACACCGAGCCACATCCAGGCAGACGCGTCTTTGGGATATGCCTCGGTTTCCTTTCGAACAGCGGACAACGCCCGATCGTAGTGATTGAGTTTGTAGTGAGCTATTCCGAGGAAGAGATTGGCTCCGCGAAGACGGGGTTTAAGCGCAACGGCCTTCTCAAGACTTGCAACGGCTTCGTCCAAACGGCCCTCCTCTTCACGCACAAGCCCAAGATTGAAATGGGCCTCCGCAAAAGAGGGGGCCAGTTTAGTCACTTCGGCAAATCCATCGCCCGCGTGGTTTAAGTCTCCCTGTCGCATCGCATTGGAAGCCTGAGTGAATACCTTGGAGACTTCCGGCGGCAGTTGAGCAGCAACCTGCCCGCCAAGGCAGAAAATAACAGCTAAGAGGATGAACTTTGAGGGTCCAGCAGGCCTGCAGTTGGGATCAAACAAGGTCATAAGTAGAGTGTATCCCTGGAGAGTATCCTCCAAAGGAAAAACCTCCTGTGCCAACTCAGCGCAGGACGGTTTCTCCAAGACTTCCGAATTGAACGGTAGCTCAGAATTGGTAGCGGAACGTTAGCTGAATCATCTTCTGTCCATTGAGGACGTTAGGACCGCCGCCGAATTGAGAACCAGGCTGCCCAAACGTATCGCAAGTCACGCAGCCGTCACCACGACCCAATGTGTGGCGGTTAAAAGCGTTTACAAAATCTGCTTTGAAGGAAAGGACGTGCGCTTCATACAACGTAAAGCGCTTGATCAAGGAGAAGTCCTCGTTTAAGAAACCTGGGCTTCGGATATTGCCAAAGGTCTTCGAGAGATTCCCGAATGCGTATCCTCGCGCGGCAACGAGATTTGTGGCGTTCGGATCGAAGAACGCAGCACAATTGAAGAAGTTGTTTGTTCCGCTCGGCGTAAACGTGCCGTCCGGATTCGGAGAGCATCCGCTTCCGCCTAAGAACGGGTTGTAGGAGGAGGCGTTGGGAGCGAGTAACGGCTGACCCGGGACACGGCTCAAGCGGGGGTTAGGCGTTCCGAACGCGACACCCGCAAAGTTCGCATCGTTCGCGAACGGGATGAAGGGCACCCCTTTCTGGTAACGCTGAACACCGCCGATCTGCCACCCACCCAATATTTTGTCTACGACTCCGCCGTTGTTCAGGAATTTCTTTCCCTTGCCGACGGGAAGCTCGTACAGATAGCTGAGCACAAACATATGTGGGACATCTTGATAGCTCAAGGCCTTTTCGGACCTTAAATCGTGGGGATTTTGTGCGTTGAAAGTATCGGAACTGTTGAAAGCGGTGAGTCCCGCATACGCGCTATCCGCGTCCGTCAGAGTTTTCGAGAAAGTGTACGATGCGAGGAGGTTTAGTCCATTGCGGAAGCGGCGCTCCAGCTTTGCTTCGAGGGCGTGGTATGTGGATTGCCCCAAGTTCTCCAAGCAGCAATTAGTACTGATGCCGCTGGAATCCCCCACCTGGCCACTCTGGTATTGGGGGAACGGCAGCAGCAACTGGCCAACCTTGTCCCTTCCGCTTGGGCCGTACAACTGTTCGAACCAAGCGGGCACGGTAACACCGAGGCTTGCCAGCGTAGCCTGCCCTTGGGGGCTCATCACGGGATCTTTTAGCTTCAGTCCCAAGGGCAAATACTTGGGGTCGATAGCGTTGAGCTGCTCGAGATTTGAATTCAGGCGCGTTGCGTGGTTGCCTATGTAGCCGAGGCTGAAGATGAGATCGGTCGCAAGTTGGTGCTGGATTTCGAAACTCCAATTCTGAACCATGCCGGGCCTACCGTAGCTTGGCGCTGCATAGTTGGGGCTTCCTTGGAAACCACCGTTGAGAAGTGCCGGGTCCTTTGCATTCGTTGGCGGGGGATACGCCGGGAAACCAGTGTCCAGCGAGCCCTTGCCTCCTACCGAAACTGGCGAGAAATTGTCGACTGTCGAGAAACTAGGGTTGACGGTACTGCCGCTACGCATCCCATCACCGAAGTCGGTATAAAACAAGGCGGCGTAATAAATCCCGTACCCACCACGAACCACCGTATTGCGGAGCCATTCGCGTCCAAGAAGCCTTGCCGGAGAATAGGCAAAGCCGATGCGCGGACCGAAGTCCTTGTAGTAAGTCTTGGCTCCGGTGGCGTTGGACCCATAAATCAAAGCTCCTGGGATGGCCGGAGAAATTGGAATTAGCGCGGTCCCGTTATTTGGAACGGTGAGGTCAAGAACGGACTGTGCGCCGTGGGCCTCATGCCGCGGCGTATCCACGTCGTACCGGAGGCCCAGGTTGAAGGTCAGGTCTTTGCGGGCCTTAAAATCATCCTCAACGTAAGCGGCGTAATAATACTGGTTCCAGCGAGGAACAATGGAGGGTTGGAACAAGTCTTCACTCTGCGGCAAACCCAGCAGGAAACTGGCAAAAGGATCGCCGGTGTTGGCGTCGGCGGGCGCAAAGGCCGTCTGGAACCCAGAGAAGTTATAAGACGGTGAAGTACTGACATTGAATCTTGAATACTGGGAAGCGCGCCACTCAAACCCGAAGCGCAGGGCATGACGGGACCTTATCCAAGACAAGCTGTCTGCCACAATAAGGCTATTGGGGATGGCTATGTCAGCGTTGCTGGCACTGAACCCCTGGTAACCGATGTTAAGGTTGGTGGCTTGAAAACCAATCACAGGAAAAGTGATGCCGCTCGCACCAGAGATCCCCAGGGTCTGCGGCCAGTCCTGGCCAGTAATACTTTCCGCCCTGCTTGGGTCATACAAGCGGTTGAGGCCGACAGTCAAGTGATTCAGGAGTATCGCGCTAAATGTGCGGTCCCAGCCGAAGCGCTTGTAGTGAGAGACGCGCGACTTGAAAAAGTTTTGGTCGAGTGGGGGAGGGAGTGAAGGCGTACCGTTCAACTGCTCCTGGTCGCGGCTGCTGTAGGAGAAGAAGAACTTGTTGTTTTGTCCCCAGTTCTGGTCGATGCGGAACGTTATTGTGGTGTCCACGATGGGGATGCTGGTGTGGTAGATGAAATTATTGGTGAGCCCGTTTAGCGTTCCTGGAATATTGGGGTGAACTTGCAGATAGGAAAGCATTTTCTGTGCGACCGGGCTGAGATTTGTGATCTTGTTTCCCGGAAAAGCCGTGCGGCATTGGACGGGCTGTCCAGCGACGATGACTGTTTTCGTCGTTGAAGGGTCGAAAATCTGACCCTTCAGAACCTGCGATCCATCACATGGATTGATTTGGCCGGTGGGACCACCTCCGAGGGTCAGCAGGGCGGAGAAATCGCCCTGACGCTCCGCATCGGTTGGCAGAGTCGTGGGGTTTGGGTTCGTGCCCTGATTATTGCGGTATTGCTCCCAAGAGAAGAAGAAAAAAGTCTTATCGCGGCCATTGTAGAGTTTTGGAACCCGCACGGGCCCACCCAGGCTTCCGCCGAAATCGTTCTGATGGTCGGTTGGCTTGACGTTTCCACGACCAGGTAATTTGGCGTTCCACGGTATTGCGTTCACCTTGTCGTTGTGAAGGATGTCAAACGCCGAGCCATGGTAAGAGTTGGTGCCTGACTTAGTGGTGAAGCTTTCGACGCCTCCCGAAGTACGGCCAAATTCCGGGGATAGAGTCGAAGTCGTAACTTTGAATTCGTTGATTGCTTCAATCGACGGAGCATTTTCATCGAATGTGGGCCCGAGCTCCGCATGAGCGATGCTAGCACCGTCCAGAATGACTTCCGTACCTAGGTTCTGGCCGCCGGCCAGCTTGGATTCAAAGACTCCTGAAGTAGGATTATCGCTGGCCGTGCCAGGGCCAACGGTGTTCGGCGTTAGAAAAATAAACGCCTCTGCAGAGCGCAAATGGCTTTGACCGCTTGCCGCAAGGGCAAGTGGAAGTTCTTCAATTTGCCTCTTGTCCACAATCGAGCCGATATCCGAACTCTCAGACTGAAGAGCCGGCGCATCGGCCACGACCGTCAGAGTTTCCTTCACGTCGCCGGGCTGCAACGTGAAGTCGACAGAGGAAGTAGAGTTTACTTGCACTACCACGCCTGTTTTCTCTTCGGTTTTGAAGCCCTGAGCTGCTACCGAAACTTTGTAGACACTCACGCGCAAATCGAACAGGCGATAGCCACCCGTCGGGCCCGTCGTAGCGGTGTAGACCGTATTGGTTGCGGTGTCGGTGGCCGTGACGGTAGCGCCAGTGACCGCCCCGCCGGAGGAGTCGAGGACGGTGCCGGCAATCGTGCCGCGGTCGGATTGGGAGAATCCCGGGGTGGCCGCGGCGAGAAAGAACAAAGGTACGGCGAAATAGCGCGACACCGCCGACATGCTCGACGAAGCGGCGGAGCGATAGCGACGTGGAGCGAAAGAGAAACCGCGAATGGAAGAGAAAAGCCGGGACGGGACAGATGCAAAACGTGCGAAGCGCATCTACTTGCCTCCTGCAGGCGCGCCGAAGCGAGGAGCGCTCAGGCGCATCGATATTCTCGACTCGGATCCGCGCACCAGGGCACGTGGGAAGCATTGGCCCGCAGAGCTGGACGAAAGCGGGACGATGAGCCGAATCGCGGGCCAAGCGGCGAACGCGAGGCAAACGATTGTTTAACGCTGCTCCCAGCGACCCCCCAAACTTTGGGGACATTTAGCCTCACAAAAATTCAGTTGTCAACAAGAAATTTCTTTAATAGAGTGTAGACAAACGTTTGTCTTGCGTGTTTCCGAATAAAGGCAGCGACTTGGCGCGGAGGCCGGGGCGGCGATTCACAAAATCGTTATTCCGCGAGCATTCACATCAAGCCGGAATCTACTCTTCAGGCTATGCTTATGCAGCCCTTGAAGGGCGTTTTCCACAAACCAGGCGAAGAGGCGGCGGAGTCGACCGTGGCCGGACGCAAGCAAAGTCAAAACGGCGGGGAGAAGCCCGTCAGCCTGAAAATTCTGGCAGACTATCTGGGATTGTGCCCGGCGACAGTATCGGTAGTGCTGAACAATGTGCCGGGGAGGTCGATTCCCGCGGAGACGCGCGAGCGCGTGCGAGCGGCGGCGCGGAAATTCAATTATCAGCCGAGCTTGCTGGCGCGTTCGCTGCGGAAGCAGCGGACGTTCACCGTGGGCGTGCTCGTTCCGGAGCTGAGCGACGGATACCACACCATGGTGATGAGCGGCATCGGCGACCATTTGATGCGCGAGGGCTACTTTTATTTCAGCGCGCATCACCGGCACAAGCCGGACATGATCGAGGAGTATCCGCGATTGCTGCTGGGGCGCGGCGCGGAAGGGCTGATCACAATTGATACGGCGCTGGCGCACGCGTTGCCAGTGCCAGTGGTGGCGGTGGCGGGTCACAGGAAAATTCCGGGAGTGACGAACGTAGTGCTGGATCACAAGCGCGCGGCGGAATTGTCGCTGCGGCATTTGCACCAGCTCGGGCATCGGCGGATCGCGTTCATGCGCGGGCAGCCGTTCAGCGCGGACTCGGACGACCGCTGGAAGAGCATTGTGAGCGTCGGGCGAGAACTGGGGCTGGAAATTCGTGCGGACCTGACGATTCAGTTGGAGCGCGACTTGACTTCCCCGGAGCTGGGCTATCCCGTGGTGCAGGAGCTGCTTCAAAAGCGGCGGCGATTTACGGCGATTGTGTCGTTTAATGATATCGCGGCGATTGGAGCGATTCGCGCGTTGCGGGACGCGAATCTGCGCGTCCCGGAAGACGTGTCGGTGATTGGATTTGACGATATTCAGGTGGCGGCGTATCACACTCCGAGGCTGACGACGATTCGTCAGCCGCTGCGCGACATGGGCGAAACGGCAGCGCGGATTTTGTTGCAACGCATGCAGGGATTCAAGGACTATCCGGAAGAGTTTGCGGTGCCGCCGGAGCTGATTACGCGGGAGACCACGGCGCCGGTGAATCCGCGCGTCAGGCGGCGGTAGGGTTTGCGGGGCTAGCAGAAGGTACCGCGGGAATTGTTGCGGAATCTTTTCTTTCGAGAAGAATATTGCGGACAAAAGGAGCGTTCCTCTCATGAAAATGCGACACCTGGTTTTTGCTTTAGCGATTGCGACGCTGTCGGTGGGCGCGTGGTCGTATGCGCGTTCGCGAGCATTCGAAAGCGCTCCGGCGGCGCCCGCAGGCGAATCGGCGAAGGCTTTTCTAGGGCGATGGGATTTGACGTTGAAAGACGGAAGTCGCGAGTATCCTTCGTGGCTCGAGCTGAGCCAGGAAAGTGGGCGCTTGGTGGCGCAGTTCGTCGGGCGTTGGGGAAATGCGCGGCCGCTGCCGAAGGCTGAGCTTTCGAATGGAAAGCTTACTTTCGTTTCGCCGAAGGAGGAAGAGGGCGCACGGGCAGATTTGGTTTTTGAGGGGGCGCTGGCGGGCAAAAATTTGTCGGGCACCGTGAATGGACCGGACGGCAAAACGTGGCAGTGGACAGGGCAGGCAGCGCCGGCCTTGGTGCGCACGAAGCCAGCAAAATGGGGAAAGCCGATCGAGCTATTCAACAAGAAAGACCTCACGGGCTGGACAATGAGCGACCCGAACTCGGAGAAAGTCTGGAAAGTCGAGAATGGAGAGCTGATTACGCCTGGGAATGGCCCGGAACTGATGAACGAAGGAAAATACGAAGACTTCAAGCTGCATGTGGAATTCAATTGCGGAGAGAATGCGAATAGCGGCGTTTATCTGCGGGGGCGGTACGAAGTGCAAATTGAAACGGACTCGATTGAGGAGCCGCCGAGCCATCACATGGGCGGCGTCTACGGATTTCTAGCGCCCACGCCGGAGCTTCCGCGCAAGCCGGGAACCTGGCAGACCTACGACATCACATTCGCGGGGCGCATGATCACGGTCGCGCAAAACGGACAGACCATCATCAACAATAAGGAAATTCCAGGCATCACCGGCGGCGCGCTGGACAGCCACGAGGAATTGCCCGGGCCGATTTATCTACAAGGCAGCGAGAAAGGGCACGTAGCGTTTCGCAGCATCGTTCTGACGCCGGCGGAAAAATAGCTTCGCTCGAGAAGAGAATCTTGTCCGGAACCTGAGCTCGAGATTGATGAAGCTCTGGCCTTACCGCGCCATGGTCAGGAGTGCCAGAAACGCTAAGTCGCATCGGTTGCGCTAACTGCGAATCCGGTTCTAGACATTCGGGCTCAACATTTGCTCTTGGCCGCTGGGAGTTTCGACTTCCACTTCCCTTTCAAGCTGGCCATCTCCGTCAGCTTGCTCGATAGGTCTGTTTCCCCAGCTAAACTGCTCGGCCCGCCACCACGAATCCAGTTCGCCCACGAACGCATACACGCTGACTCCTCTTCGGTGCTCATGGCGCCTTATCGGAAGTTTTTCATTTCTCTCCCACCGCTGCACGCATCGAACGGAGCGTCGGAAATGGCTTGCAATCTCCTTCCAGCCGTCTAATAGCTCTGTCTCGGTCTTCATTGTTCGGTCTCCGGTCGTATAAGAGTTATCGGGTCGGGAAACGCCTCGTTTTCATTCCCATGGAGAAACAACAAACTCTGCACTTCCTCAGTGGGACCCGTCAGCAGCGGCATTCCATTCGTCTCCTGATAAGAAACATCCACGCTCTTCTCCTCTATATTCTTCTGCAGCCATGCTCCGTCAAAGAAAGCCATCTGCAACGTGTCCGGAGAAAGCTCTACTCTCGCGATCGAGTGCGCTCGGAGCAAATGCATTTGCAGAAGGTCACTTACTCCTGGCGCGCTATTGGGGAAAAAATCCAGGAAGGAAAAACCTCCGAGCCACATCAAATGAGCCTCAAATCCCGCCGATGATTCCTTTCCACCGTCCGTCTCGGTGACTTCAACCCTGTACGACTTCCCTTCCCCTCGCTCGAAACGGAAGGTCACGTCGCCTTCCTTGGTGGTCCAACCGCCAACGAGCCCCTGGTCCACCTCGGCGTCAGCCGGGGTGTAAGATGGCTGCAACGACAAGACAAATCCTCCACTATCGTCGCAGCCCGCAATAAACAGACTTCCTACCGCAAGCGCAATTCCGAGGTACGGCAAACGGATTCCCACGCGACAAGACTTCAGCATTCCCATGGAGCACTCCTCTCCCATTTTTCTGGTCAAAGGGGACGGCCAGTTCAGGGCTGTCATTGGCCTTCAATACGGAATAGCGTCAAACACGGAGAGGAATTGCACCTACCGGGATTCTTTTACAGCGAACGCCGCAAAAGGCGCGCAAGCCGCATTTTGATGAAGGAGTATCGCGTGGCGGCAAACATGACGATCGAACCCAGCAGGAGGAGCGTGATGGACCACCGTGCCTGATCCTGGAAAACATCCTGCTGAAGCCGCACGATGCCGATTCCAAGAAACAAAGCTCCCGCCACGAAATAATTCTTCATTTGTTTGGGAATGCTGGCATAAATGAACGCGCAAGCGACCAGCGGAAGCAAAATCTCAAACGCGCGGGCCTCGTCCTTTAGTGAAAGGTCCTCGGCTGACTTGCGCCAGCGGTCGCTCGCGCGGATCCCGAGCGACAGCAAGGAAGTCAGGATGTGCCCGGGAATGACGAATCTGTAAGCCTTGGCTACGGCGCGCAACTGAGACAACGCAAAGCGTCCAAAGAGCAGTTGCAAAACAAAGTAAAGGCCCGCATTCACCATGAACAAATACTCGATTTCGCCCCGAGTCCACGGGAGGACGCGCTTGAGCGAGTTCTGGAATGGCTCGTAATCCGAAGCGAGTCCGCTCATGGCCACAAATGTTAAGGCAACCGCCACAGGATAAAAGTAGCGAGAGTCATTGGGAAAGTTCAGCCGCTCCAGAACATATCCGCAAACCAGGAAAAGAATGACGATAGGAATCAGGCGGAAATACAACTTCTCGTGATCGTTGCTCAGCCAGTCAATCAGTCCCATTCGAGCCAGCGTTACCGTACAAAGCAGGACGCCCATCACCGAAGTCACGAGCGAGAACACCGAGGAGCGCGTGTACCGGCGCAGCCAAATGAACACCGGCATCGAGAGTGCAATCGCCCACCAAAGCTGTACGTTGGTAACCTCGAAACTATCGGAGATTTTGCCCAGCAATTCCCAATCCGGGTTCGCCGCCGGAATCGCCCTGATATGGTATTCCACCATGGCCACGAGCAGCGTAATCGGCACCAGCAGGCACACCGCCAGCAGATGCGCAATGCCGTTGCGCAGTTGATTCTTTCTCCACAGAACCAGCCCTTCTGCCCACGTCAACGCTGTTGCGCAAGCCGCCACAAGCACACGTGGCGTCCCGGAAAGGCGCACGAAATGGAACAGGAACAGCAATGCCGCGCCGGCAATCAGAATCCACGCGCCAAGATATAGGCTCACTTGGGGAAACGTCAGGCGGCGTGCCTGGAGAATCCAGGCATCTTCGCGCTCCACAAGCCGCCCATATTGCTTGCGAAATCCCTCAAACTCCGCATCGGATAGCACTTCGTCGTGGCGCCAACCCTCGATCTCCGCTAAGTGCTCCTGAATCTTCGCCGATACCAGGCTTCCATAGGTTGTCGGATTCGCGTGGACCTTTTCCCCCGCAAGAAACCGCTCCAAATCATCCGCCATTTCCCGCGCCGATCTGTAGCGGTTCTCCGGACGCTTCTCCAGTGCCTTCAGGCAAATGTCCTGCAAGTCGCCGGGAATATCCGGATTCATTCGCCTCGGAAGCTCCGGGTCTTCCCTGCGGATGCTTTCCATTTGTTGCGCAAAGGGCTGCACTGGAAACGGCAAGACGCCGGTGAGAACTTCGTAAAGAATCGTGCCCAGCGAGAAGATATCGCTCCGCCCATCCAGTCCTGCCTCGCCAGTCGTTTGCTCGGGGGAAAAGTAGCTGGGGGTGCCGACCATTTCGCCAAAAAGCGTCAGCCGATCGTTGGATTCTTCCCGGCGCGCCAACCCAAAATCCAGGAGCTTGGGCTGAAGATCGGCTCCCACCAGAATGTTTGCGGGCTTCAGGTCCCGGTGCAGAATGTGGTGCTGATGAAGAACCTCAACGGCCAGCACTACTTTTCGCATCAATCCGGCGCGTTGCTCGATAGCTAGGGCGCGTGTGGCCGTGAACAAATCAACGCCGTCCACATACTCCATTACAAAGTGAGGGATTTCTTCCACTGGGCCGAGACTGTAGATGGTCACGATGTTGGGATGACTGATTTGTGCCAGCGCTCTTGCCTCTTGCATGAAGCGCGTGCGGATGGACGCTTCCTCCCTCAATCGCTCGCTCAGGATTTTGATGGCTATCTTGCGGTTCAGGCGCTCATCCTGCGCCAGGAGGACGCGTCCCATCCCTCCTGCGCCTACTTCTCCGAGGATCTTATGACCGGAAAGCCTTTCGGGAAGCGGACTCTGCTTGTCAGCAGGCGGCTCGGTCGCTGGATGATCGCCCTCATCCATTTGCGCTAGAACCTGGAGCAAGGGCCGCAGGTCCTCTTCGAGCGTACGGTGATCTCTGCAAAAGGCCTCCACGTCCACAAATTCTTCGCGCGAACTCCGATCGAGGAATTCAGAAAGCGCCGCGGCGATGGCCGCGTCCCGATCGGCGTCACCTTCTTTGCCGGTTTCCCTTTTCGGATTCTTGCGAGTCTCTTCGTCGTTCATTGCTTTTCCGGCGTCAGCTCGAGCTCTCGGAACCGCTTTAGGGCACGGTGAAGCAGCAACGCTACGCTTTCCCGGGATTTCGCCAAGCGTTCCGAGATTTCGGCCGTGGTCAGTCCTTCAAACTTTGCCAAGAGAATCACCCCGCGGTATTCGGGTGACAGCGCGTCCAGTTTCCTCAGCAGGGCCTGCAGGCTTTCCTGCTGCGCGAACACCCGGCTGGGAGTCATAAAGTCCATCGGCTCCGCCCCATTAGGGTTGCTTTCCGACTTGAATGACAACATTTCTTGTGCTCGGCGCTTCTGCCGGTTCTCGTAACGCGCCGCGTCCACGATGGCATGGTCCGCGATACGCGAGAGCCATGCCATGAAACTCCCCGGAGATTGATAGTCGAATCGTCCCAGTCCCTGAGCAGCAGCCAGAAAAACTTCCTGAAGGATGTCGTCCACTTCCAGCCGGCCGCGCAAATCTTCGCTCATTCTGTAATGCAACAGCACGGCAAGCCGCCGCCGGTATTTCCCAAACAACAGGCTGAACGCTCGCTGTTCCCCTCTTTTGAAGCGCTCCACCAGGTCACACGTCGAGGTCTGAAGTTCCATACGCATAGCTGCGTGAGGACCACGGAAAATGCTTGTACTCTAGCGGTAGCGAATCGCAGAAGCAAGCGCCCCGAGCGGCAATTCTGCAAAGCCGCATGGCCAGCGTAGAGAGGCAAAAGGACCGGAAGTCTGAGTATCGCGGACCGGCATAGAGGCAACTCCGGGCGTTGTGTTACAATTTCTAACCTGCGCGCCCTTAGCTCAGCTGGATAGAGCGTCTGGCTACGAACCAGAAGGTCGGGAGTTCGAGTCTCTCAGGGCGCGCCATATTTTTCAGCTACTTACCCCATATCTTCTTCGCGCGATAAAGCCAATTGTTCGTGTTCTCGTACTCGCTGGCCTACTTCTCTTCGCTCCCAGAGTTCACGCGCAGACTTTTCGCGTCCCATTCCACACCGTCAACAGCATGATCTTGCTCGACGGGCAGGTGAACGGCAAGCCCGTAGTGCTAGTTCTCGACACCGGAGCAGTGCGGACACAAGTGGATAAGCGGGCGATGATGCGCCAGGAGGATTTCGCAGTCCTCTACATCGATCTCCGTATTGATCTTTTTCGACAGCGAGACTGTCGTATTCTTGCTAGAGACCTGCGCCCAATTCTCAAGGGCATTCCGGCTGACGGCATCTTGGGCGAGGACTGGCTGCGGTCGTTTCGTGCCGTGCGAATCGATTACAAGGTCGGCGTTGTTGAGTTTGAGAAGTAAAGCCGGGACGCAACCGTCTTTTTTAGGCACAGCGAGAGAAAGGACGGAGCCAGAGGGTGAATTTGATGGGCCTTTTCGGCACACCCGTACGTGAGCTTGCCTACACGGGAAAGTACGCATTTCCGTATTGTTTTTGGCGAGGAGCAGTAGTAGCTTGTCCCCTATTATGACCAGCGCGAGCAGGCCTTGACTTCTTATTGTTGACGACGGTACCGCCGTGCGCGGTGCTATTCGGAATTTCATCGAAGCTACAACCCCCTATAGAGTGTGCGATGCGGTTGACGATGGCGTGTCGGCAGTCCGAAAAGCGATGGGCTCCATTTGTGACGTAGTACTCCTCAATTTTATGCAGCCACAAGATAACCTGGTCACGGCATCCCTTCTGCGCAGCAAAGTGCCAAGTGTCAAGATCGTCGGCTTCAGCACTCTTTCGACCGATGAAAACCAGTCGTCTCCAGCAACCGCATTCGATGCGGTACTCACTAAGCAAGACGGGCTGTCGAAGCTTGTCGAGACTCTGAAGGCGCTGATGCCCAAATCACCACGAGCGTAGCTTACGATTTGAGAGAAAGGCCTGGCGGGCATAGGTCACACGCCCAGGTGACAGGCATCACAGCAGTCCCGTCCAGTCACTACCCATAATCCGTGGCATGCGTTGCGCGTCGTGCGGTTCAGAGAACTTTCAGAAGTTCGGGGGAGAGATTGCCATTCACTTCCCCGGGCCGGAAAACCTCGATAAGCCTCACGTGCATGTATCTGCCGAGCTTGCTGTCTGCTTGGACTGTGGCATAGCGCAGTTTGCTGTTCCGGAAGCCGAATTGCGCATGCTTGGCAAGCGCGACCCGAAGCGTAACAACCCCAATAAATAAAGGATAGGACCTTTAGCCTCGCGGATCACCCGGTGACCCATGCATTCGTGCGGGCCAGAAACTCCAGCCCAACCGCAAAGGCAATGCCTGGAAGCGCCTGACAGTAAACGACTCTCGCCTGTCCTAGAAGTACACCCAGCGAAGATTTGACCAATACGCGAGTATTCGGTTTCCAAGGTCGATGGGTTTGGACGCGCGTGCCATTGGCGCTGACGTTTTCCGTCGAAGCAAACGCCATGAGCACGGGCTTGTCCCGATTCGAGAGCAAAACTCGAAACTTCTGCGGACTCCGCTTTTCTTTCCGTCCATCGTCCATGATGCCGCCTCCTTCTGAGGGCAGGCATGATTGTCAACACGGGGAAGAGGGGGGAATAGAAGGTAGGCTGCCAACACAATGCTATGCACAACGCTGTGTCTTGTCAATACGGTACCGCCAAGACTTCAGGCCGATGACCGCATGATCCAGTCACCTGTCCGAGCAAACGCCAAACCTTGTCTTTGTCGTAGATGTTGCGCACGGTACTGCTCGAACACCCGCTCCCGCCTACAGAGGCTCACTGGCGGTGTGAACTGGCAGACCCGCGAGGCACCGCCCCAAACAACCCCAAATACTTTGGCCTCGCGGATCATCTTTCCTGACTGGAATTGTGCTATTTTGTGGTTCCCCGCTTCCGCTGGAGGATTCAATGGACGAGCAGCGGAAATACGCAATCCTTTATGCCGCAACGATCCTGGCAGCACGGAAGCTCAACGGGATAGGCGACAAGCCATGCCCGGCGCGGGAATGCGCTATCGCCGACGCAATCGCGCAGGCTGAACGCATCCTGCAAAAGGTTGATGCGCGCTAGCCTAGCAGGACGGATTGAACCCGCGCTCAGTACGGGGGCGTGCCAGAATGCGCCCGTGGATCGCCGTAACTTCCTCATTGGTGGCATTGCCGCTTCCGCCGTTGTTCGCACTTGGCCATTTCGGGTGTATAGCTTCCCGTCACAAATCATCACCATTGACTACGCTGCGGAAAAAGAAAAATACATACGGTTGGCTCGTACCTACATAGATGAACAGGTTGCTAAGTATGGGCTTCTAATTGATTTTAGTTTCACGTCGCCCAAGGGCCCTCATGTTGCCTCAATCCGCGGTATTAGACATGAGGCGCCGCAACTTCCTCTCCGGCTTGATGGCTGCGCCTTTGGCTGTGAAGGCCCGATTAGCTCAATTCTTTGCTCGTAAGGGCCTTCCAGTTGAACGTTGCGACGCTGAAATCTTTGGGGCCTTTGTGATCGGTGACTCGCATACCCGGCAATCCTGCGTAGACAGACAGCACAACAATGATTTTATGACGGCATTGGTGTCCGGCGAATCTGACCCCGACCGTTTAAGAGCTGGCATGGTCACGGTCCATCGCTTCATGAAAAGCCGATAACGAGCGAGCCAGGTCCCAACCCGCCCGCAATGGGAGGCGGTAAATGAGCCTCGCCGTGTCGCGCAAAACGACTATGCTTTCATCGTACCCTCTCAAGGAAAGCTCTTGGATTCGGACTTGAGTCGCTCCGGCTTGAGTCGGTGCTTGCCGGGCATTAAAATCAATCCCGGCCGATTCTTAGGGAGTCCACCTTGCAAGCCAAGCATGTTGACCTCAGAAACTTGGACGCCGTCGCAAAAAAGGCCGGTGTATCAACAGCCACAGTTTCTCGCGTGCTGAATAACCTGAAGGTCGTGAGGAGTTCAACTCGCGCTCGAGTACTGAGGGCAGCGGAGGAGCTGAATTACTACCCCAATCTCCATGCACGATCTTTGGCCAGAGGAAAAAGCCGCACACTGGGAATCCTAGTCTCCAACATGGACAATCCCTTCTTTTTCGATATCTACCACGCGCTGGAGGGCGCTGCGCACGCCCGCGGATATGAAGTAGTAGTTGCCAATACAGACTATCGTCCGGAGCAATTAGTGTCGAGCGTGCGGCTGCTACTGGGATGGCGAATGGCTGGGCTTGCCGCGATTGTTTCCGAGATGGATTCACACCTCATGCAGGTACTTACCGACAGCAAGATTCCGATTGTTTTTTACGATGTGGGTACACCGAAGCGAAACATTACCAACGTTCGTGTGGACTACAGAAACGGCATGAAGAGGATTGTTGAGTACCTGCATTCCTTGGGGCACACGAGGATGGCATTCCTGGGACATCACTCCACGCTTGGACCAATCAGCGAACGGAGAAAGACCTTCATGGAGACGGTGGGCGGTTTTTCACCAAACGTCCAGGCACAAGTTGTCGGAGGATCGGACGGTTTGGAGGGGGGGCGTCAAGCAGCACGGGAATTGCTTGCCTCCGGTTTTGATCCGACGGCCATTATCTGCGTGAATGACTTCATGGCTGTGGGGGCGATGAGGGAATTGCGCGAGCAAGGCATTCGCGTGCCGGAAGATATATCCGTGACCGGGTTCGACAACATTAAGCTTGCCGAATTCTGCTCGCCGACGTTGACCACGGTACACATTCCGCGCGAAAAGATCGGCAGAACTATCTTCGAGATTCTCGCCCCACAGAAAACGGCCGATCGATTGGCAGGTCAGGAGATTTTGATTGATCCCAAACTGGTGATACGGGAATCCACGGGGATTGCCCGTCAAACGCAACCTGTCGAAAACAGGTGTGAGCGAAGTAAGGCCCTTTCTCCGAACAATCAATCAGCCATCTAGCCAAAGCATAGCGCGCCAACGTTCGGCTGATTTGGGCGGAACGTCGTAGTGCAGGGACTCCAAGGGGATATAATCACCAGATATGCAACAAGGCCGGTTACATTTGAGCTCGAGAGTATTGTCGGCTGTTGCTTTGATCTTTTCCTCCTTGATTTTGGTGTCTCCCGGGGGGCTGTGTGGAGCCCAGGCATCGAGGAAGACGGCCAGCTCTTCTACAGATTCTCTTGAACGGGGAATCGATCTTGCCTCAACGGGCCATTGCCTCGAAGCGTTAGCAATTCTGAAGAAAGCGGCTCCAGAGACCCCCGACAAGGGGCTCCGGTATAAAGCGGCTATGGCCAGCGCCCAATGCGGGATGAGTGTGGATCAGGAGGACACGGTCGTCAAAGCCCTTTTGCTTCTGAACCGCGAATTCCCTGATGATTCCCGAGTCCTATACATCACCACGCGCTATTACTCGGAACTTGCAGACCGGGCCGCCCGGAGGTTAATGAACAGAAATCCGGATTCCGCTGAAGCGCAAGAAATCGTTGCAGAGGCTTATCAAGCGAGGGGAGAGTACGAAAACGCCATGGCGAAGTATCGGAAAATCCTGGAGCAGTACCCGAATCAGCCAGGGGTTCATTACCAGCTTGCCCGAATTATTCTTGCCAAACCGCCGACGCAAGCCTCGACCGAGGAGGCGAGGAAAGAGCTTGAAGAAGAGGTCAGAATCAATCCAAGCTCACCGGCGGCGGAATTCATGCTCGGAGACCTTGCCTGGAGAGAGCAAAAATCGGAGGAGGCCATCGAACACTTTTCCCGCGCTACGAAACTAAACGTGACTCTGGCGCAACCCTACCTTGGTCTGGGCATTGCGCTCAACGGCGCAGGCCGATTTGCAGAGGCCATCGAGTCCCTTAAGAAGTATCTCCAGCTGAATCCTGAGGACCCTGCAGGCTACTACCAGCTGGCAATTGCCTATGCACGAACGGGCAACAGGCAGGAGGCCGAACGACAGCGAGAGCTTCAGCTTGAGGCGGAAAAGAAGCGAAACGCGGGCCGGGCAACCACTCAGGGTAGACTCCAACCCAATTAGAGTTAGCGAGTATTCCAAGGATCGGACTGTGCTGCTTTTCCGAAAGCAGCTAATTCCATTTGCCTTCGCCTTCGACGATGGTGATGTACCGGTCGATAGGCAAATCCTTGAAACGTTCCAGGGCACCGCTCGGCTGTGGCCATTTCACGTCTATCCAATCGATCTTCGTCCTCTGTCCGAGGCCGAGGACCATGCGTGGGTCGTGATAAGAGAGATAGCTCCCACCAGCGACTTTGAACTGATGGCGTTCAAGATCTCCGGAGCGATAGCTGACCTTGGCGCCGATTGCGTCGATGTTGCACTTGCGGCCAATGAGGCGGAGTCCGAGCCAGTGGTTCCGGCGGCCGGCGTTGTTTCTGAGTAAGATAGGAGCACCATTACTGACAGAGGCCAGCGCGTCGATCGAGCCATCGTTATCGAAGTCCCCAATCGCCAGACCGCGCCCGGCGATGTTCTTTGAGAAGATGGGCCCGCTCTGCTTACTGACATTCTCGAAGCCGCGCCCGGAGTTGCGGAAGAGCATGAGGGGCTCCGCATAGGTCACGCCGGGGATCATCTTGTCGACATTCAGTTCGGGATGACCATTGCAAAGGAGCAAGTCCGGGTTCCCGTCATTGTCGTAGTCGAAAAATTTCTGGCCCATGCCGCTGCGGAACATCGTGTCGGAGGCAATTCCCAATCGCGGAGCGACATCGGTGAAGGTCTCATCATGGTTGTTGCGATAAAGAGAAAACATCTCGTGATCGATGTTGGCCACGAACAGGTCGACCCAACCGTCGCCATCGTAATCGCATGCGTCTACTCCCATACCAGAGCGTGCGAGGCCAAAGGGATTGTATCCGACCGCGGCAAGTGCGCCGATTTCTTCAAATCGGCCCTTCCCCCGGTTCACAAAAAGAAAGTTGGGGACGGTGTCGTTGCCAATAAACAGATCCATCCAGCCATCGTTATTAATGTCCGCGGCGACCACACCCCATCCCTTGGCGGGCCATCGGGCAATGCCCGACTCCCGGCTGACATCCGTAAAGGTTCCGTCACCATTGTTATGGAAAAGCCAGCAGGGCATGGGCTCATAGAAGGTCGGCCTGCAATACCAGCGCTCGCCGGTCAGTTTGTTTCCGCACCAGACGGTCTTGTCGAGCTTCGCGAACTGCAAAACAAACAAATCGAGCCGCCCATCGTTGTCATAGTCGAACCACACCGCGCTGGTGCTCCAGCCCGGCGTTGCAACGCCCGCTTTCGCGGTAACGTCGGTGAATGTGCCATCGCCATTGTTGTGGTAAAGAATGCCCTGCGCATACTGGGTGACATAGAGGTCGGGGAACCCATCGCCGTCGTAATCGCCCACGGCCACACCCATCCCATAGGCGTTTCCCGGCACACCGGCTTTTACAGTAACGTCCGTAAATGTTCCGTCCCTGTTGTTGCGGTACAAGGCATTTCGCAAGGGACGAGGCGGCTCATAAAAATCGCACTTGCCGCTGTTCACGAGGTAAATGTCCATCCAGCCGTCATTGTCGTAATCAAGAAAGGCGCAACCTGCGCCGTCGGTTTCAGGCAGGTACATTGTTGGAGAGAGTCCTGCGGTATGGACCCACGTGATACCACTGACGGAGGAGGGTATCTCCTCGAAGTCCGGGGGCGGCTGCCTTCCTGCGCGAGCTTCAATGGTATTTACGAACGGCGCTACGCTTGCCAGCAGACCGCAAGCGGATCCCTGTCCCATTGTCTTGATGAAACGGCGGCGTGAAACAGAATTCTGCCTGTGGTTCTGACGTGTCCAAATCAATTCAGTCCAGCCGAAATCCCTGTCTGAGGATTGCATCATAGCAGCGAGCGCTACACACATACAACATTCGCCCCTGCATCAGTGCATGCCGTCTTCGAGCGGAAGAGAGAATCCTACACGCCGATATTCATAGCTATTGTAGGCTACTGGGCGCAATTACTTATTGTTGGATGCGAGATCCACATCGGCATGAACAGGCGCACCGAAATTACCAGGCGAGATTTGCTGAAATTTATAGGGATGGGGTTCGCGACGGGCCCGCAGAGGTGGAAGACTTCATCGCCGACAACTCCCGTGGAATTTGTGGATGTGGCAGCTCGAGCCGGGATCGCATTCAGACACGACAATGCAGCGTCTGCACAAAAGTACCTGATTGAGACTATGGGCGCGGGATGTGGCTGGATCGACTACGACCAAAACGGTCTACTAGATTTGTATTTAGTAAACAGCGCCGCAACGAAGACATATCAATTGAAGAACCCGCTGCGCAGCGCTCTCTTTCGGAACAACGGAGATGGAACCTTCACCGACGTTACGGCGTGCGCTGGAGTTGGCGCAGAGGGGTTGTTCGGTATGGGGGTGGCGGTGGGCGACTACGACAACGACGGATTCCCGGATCTGTTCGTCCTGGGTTATGAGAGATGCATTCTCTATCACAACAACGGCGACGGGACGTTTGAGGATGTGACGGCTCGCGCGGGAGTCGAAAACGCAGGGCGTTGGGGATCAAGCGCTGCATGGTTTGACTACGACAAGGACGGTAGGCTCGATTTGGTGATCGCAAACTACGTCGCTTGGTCGCCCGACAGCAACTTCTGGTGCGGCGATCACGCTCCGGGCATGCGCAGCTATTGCCATCCAAACGATTACGACGCAGTTCCCCCTACGCTATTTCACAACAATGGTGATGGTACATTTACCGACGTCAGTAAGGCATCGGGGATAGGACTGAAACCAGCCAACGGGTTGGGAGTGGTCACTTTCGATTATGACAATGATGGGTGGCAGGATATTTTTATCGCGAATGACTCCCTGCCCAATCTTCTGTTTCACAATAACCACGACGGGTCGTTTACCGAGGTTGGCTACTCCGCCGGCGTGGCGGTCAGCGGCGAGGGCCAACCCGAAGCGGGCATGGGCGCCGATGCGGGGGACCTGACCGGGAGTGGCCGCTTCGATGTGGTGGTGACTCACCTGGATTCACAACTCGCGCGTATCTATCAAAACGCGGGAAACAAATTTTTTGACGACGTCACGTTGGGGTCCAAGATCGGCTACGCCACCTACCACCTGAGCGAGTTCGGCACTCGATTTATGGACTACGACAATGACGGCGCCCTCGATCTCTTCATGGCTTGCGGGCACGTACTCGACAACATCCACGTTTACAAAAGCGACGTCTACTATGCTGAACCAAAGCTTATGTTTCGCAACACAGGGCGTGGGATTTTCGAGAACGTGAGCGACCAGCTTGGACCGGACTTCCGAGTGCCGCGTGTGAGCCGGGGCGCTGCAGTAGGAGACTTTGACAATGACGGTGACCTGGACATCCTGGTGAACAACAACGGTCAGCCGCCCCAGCTTCTCCGAAACGATGGAGGCAACACGAATCATTGGCTAGAGATTTTATTGATAGGGACCCTCTCCAACAGGGACGCTGTGGGCGCGCGGGTCAGAATCTCGGCCGGTGATCTTGTTTTGTACGGCGAGAGAAAAGGCGGCATGAGCTATCAGTCCGCCCAGGACCCCCGGCTGCACTTTGGTTTAGGCGCGCATTCAAGCGTGGAAATGTTGGAAGTACTGTGGCCCAGCGGAGCGTTGACGAAACTATCCAACCTCAAGAGTAATCAGATTCTGACCATCAAAGAAGGCGAAGGGCTGGTCGACCGCAGCTTCCCTAGAGTCCGCTTCAGGTAAGCTCCGAGGCAAGCATGGAACCCCCAACTAGGTCCTAGGATAGTTGAGTCGCACATCGATAGAAGATCCAACGGCCGCCCAATCGAAGGTGCCAAGATCCGTCCGATAAAATGAGTTGACACCAAGAATTAGGGTGTGGTAGGTTCCGCGAAATTACGGCGTGCATATCGTATACAACATACGAAATCGATGGCGGCCGCTGTAACAGGTGGTCCGTTTTCGGCTACACCGGGGTGCCTTAAAGGAAGCGCAGGTCAAGTCGAGGACAGGGTACGGTACACAGAAAACTCACGAGGAGTGCGACCGTTTTTTTTTGTGGCCGTGCTTGTAAGCGCTTGCAGAAAGCCAGTCTTTTTTGGAGAAGGAACGAAGAATTCTTAGCATCAGAAGCAAGTCTAGTAAGGAGGAAGTATGACTCGGAGTTTCGTTCGCCCTCTTTTCAAGAGTGCTTTCGTCCTCGCTTTGGCGCTATTGGGCTTATGTGTTCCTCAAGGTTGGGGGCAGATCACCGGTCAGGGAACCATCGCTGTTCGAGTTCTGGATCAAAGCGGCGCGGCTGTTGCGGACGCTAAATTAACCCTGGAGGACCTCGCCTCTAGCCGCTCACAGACGGCCATGGCAGGGCCTTCCGGCACCTACTCGTTTGTGGCCCTGGCTGTTGGGACCTATAAGCTGACAGTGGAGAAGGCCGGCTTTCAGCCGCAGGTGTTGGAGGCCGTGGCCGTGCAAGCCACGCGCACCACGGATGTCACGGTCACCCTCACGGTTGGAACGCAAGCGACTCAGGTCACCGTGAGCGAGCAGGCGCCCATCGCGGAGAGAACCTCCAACGCCATCACCGGCACGATCGATTTGGCGCAGGTCGAAGATCTGCCGGTTATCGGCCGCGACATCTCGCAACTATCCCGGATTGTTCCGGGGGCCGTCAGCAACAGAGGTGAGACGACCTGGAATGGTATGCCACTGGCCGCCACGGGGAACAATATTGACGGGGTCATTGCGACCACCAGCCGGATGAAGTTCGAGGGAGCTTCTCAGCCTCTCGTCGAGGCACGCATTGAAGATATGCAGGAGATGACCGTCCAGACTGACCAGCTCAACATGAACACGGGGTTTGGACAGTCAAACTTCCAGGTTAATTTCGTGACTCGGCGCGGAAGCAACGTTTTCCACGGCCGCCTTTTCGAAGACCATCGAAATTCCGCTTTGAATGCGAATTCCTGGGTGAATGATGCCTCCGGCGCGGCGAAGCCTAAGTACCACTTGAACGACTTTGGCGGCAGCATTGGCGGACCGATCATCAAGAACAAATTGTTTGTCTTCGGCTCTTACGCCATGTCCAAGCAGCCTGGCTCTTTTAGTACCTCCACAATCACTACTTACAACTCGACTGGCGGAACGAACTTCCCGACCCAAGCGGCGCAGGCAGGTAACTTCACATGGACCGACAGCGCAGGAACGCATACTGTTAATCTACTCACGCAGATACCAGGGCTATCCTCCACCACGGTGAACCCCGTGTCCGCCGCTTTGTTCAACGCCATCAACGGCTCTCTGAGCGGAGGAACGGTCACACCGACGGCCGACCCGAATATCAACAACATCATCTTCCCCGTGCAATCTCCGGTCACGTATTGGCTCCCGACCGTGCGCGCCGATTACAACGTCAAGGACAACCTAAAGATGTACCTATCGTGGAATATGACGATGTGGAAGCAGCCCGGTGCCGGGGCGCCGCCTTTCCCGGGATCCGCTTTCCAGACTTACGGCGCTTCGAATAAGTTCAAGTACTTTACGACTGCTCTCGGCTTTGACTGGAATATCAGCCCGACGATCATCAACCAGTTCAGGGGAGGATATCTTTACAACCTCGCTAAGTACAGTTACGACGCGAGCAATGGATATCTCAAACTGCCGCAGATTGATTGGCCGACTTCCGTTGGTACTTCCGGCCAAGTCTTCAGCAACCTGCCGATCAATACTTATTATCCACTAATAAATGGCGCGGATAATGTTTCATGGCAGAAGGGCAAGCACCTGTTCAACTTTGGGTTCTCGTACTATCGCGAGCAGGATCACTACGATAACGCGCCCGCAGGGTTCCCCTTTGACGCTATTGGCCTGGTCACCGACGATCCGGATACCTCGACGATCAGTAACTACTTCACAACCAACTTCCCGAAAGCGTCACAGACGGCTATTTCCAACGCCGAAGACCTTTACTCAGTCATTCGAGGCAGAATCAGCGGGGTTAGCCCGGGCGGCGCGGGCTTCCCGTATGATGTCAAGACCGGAAAATACAGCACGACGGTGAGTGGCTACAACCTCGACGAACTGCAATCGGCTTGGGGACTGTTTGGCCAAGATGCCTGGCGAGTGAGGCCGGATCTCACTGTGAATTTGGGGCTTCGCTGGGACTTCACGGGTGACGACCACGACCTTACGGGCGCATATCATAGTGCCGACCCGGTCGGGATCTGGGGGCCCTCAGGGGTTGGCAATATCTTCCAGCCAGGGGTTCTGACCAGCGATCCGGCGGGCCTAAACCCGTCCTACGTAGGAAGAGTCCATGTGTACAAACCCTGGAATGTCAGCCCGCAGCCTTCTATCGGCCTTGCCTGGAACCCAAGCTATAGCGACGGGATGATGGGAAAGATGTTCAGGGGTGGAAAGACCGTGGTTCGCTCCGGCTTTGCCTTGCGCCGCTTTACGGAACCCTACCAATTCTTCTGGAACTCGGCGTCGAACTCGGGCTACGCATTCTATCAAGCCTTCAACCTGAGTCCGGTGACACCCGGCGGAACACTTCCGGCCACGGGAGGATATTTTGCCGGCAGTTATGAATTGGGCATGCCGCAACCGGCGCCGTACACGCTGAGCCCAGCCACCTACCAGAATGTTATTCCCGAATCCAATGAAACCTTTTTCGGTTATTGGACCGGCGTAAACGGCATCAATCCCAACATCCACCAGCCTTACGTCCAATCCTGGAATCTCGGTATTCAGCGGGAGATCGGCCAAAACAACGTCATTGAAATCCGCTATCAAGGGAACCGCAGCGTTCACCAGTGGGTCAAGCTGAATCCGAACGAAGTGAATATTTACGAGAACGGATTCCTGCCTGAATTCAAGCTGGCACAACAGAACCTGGCGGCCTATATCGCGGCCAATCCTAATTGCGGGAAGCCGGGCAATCCGCCGTGCAGTTTCGCGGATAATGGGCTGGCGGGACAATCTCCATTGCCTATACTTACTGCCGCCTTTACGAACCCCGGCGGTTTGGACCCGACAAGGTTCACCAACGGGACCTTCGTTGGTTACCTGCTGAATGGGCGTGCCGGGGACTTCGCAAGCGACCTGTCTGCATCTTCAACGTACCTGTGCAACTTGATCGGTGGCGCGAATTTTTCGCCGTGCGGCACGAATCCAGGGCACGGCTATCCGATTAACTTCTTCCAAGCCAACCCGTACAATGCGGGCAAGGCGACGGGCTACCTGACGGATCCTGGGTTTGGCGACTACCACGCCCTCCAGGTGGATTGGCGTCAGAGACAGTGGCACGGCGTGCAATTCGACGCGAACTACACTTGGAGTCATACCTTGGGCGTTCAGCCGGGGGATACCTGGACAGGGGCATTTCGGCTCTTCACCATGCGTAACCTACGTCAAAGTTACGGCCCCACGCTGTTTGATGTGCGGCACGTCTTCCATGCCAATGGCACATACGACTTGCCCTTCGGCAAGGGTAAGGCGTTGGCGAACCGCGGAGGAGTCGTCGACCAGATCGTCGGAGGCTGGAACATTGGAACCATCCTCACCTATCAGACGGGCCTGCCAGCCCAGTTGATCGGCGGATTCCGCACGACCAATGGCCCTTCCACCACTCCTTTTGGGGATGCGCTGGGCGACGGAGGCGTCGTCTTGAATGGCATTACCGTTTCGCAGTTGCAGAGTTCGGTTGGAGTATATTCCGCTCCTGGGAAGACTTATGCTTTCGGATTTGATCCGTCGAAGAGGTCTCTGCTTTCGGCTAACACGACACCCGGCGTAACGACTGGCAATCCGTATATCTACGGCCCGCATGAATTTTTCCAAGACCTCGCGATTACCAAGACGTTCCACATCCGGGAGAATCTGCGTTTCACGTTCCAGTCAGAATTTGAAAACGTGTGGAATCACCCGGTTTGGGGCAGCCCCAACGCCAACGTCCGAAGCACGAGTTTCGGACGCAGTAGCGTGATTCGGACCCTTCAGAATGGATTGTTGAGACAAGGGGAACGCCAGATCGGGTTCCGGGCCAATATCGAATTCTAACCCCGAACAGGCCAGCCTTGGCTGACCTGCGAAGGCATTCACTGGGCTAGACACCCCGAACACACCCCGGGAGCCAGTGAATGCCTTCCCTTATTTTTGCCATGCTATTTCTGCTCGAATGCGACACCACATTCGCCCATTTTGTGCCCGGAACCGCAGCAAGGTGGCGGCGCCTTGAGCCCAATTAGATTTCCTCCAGGTGGGCTATACTCTTGAATGCGAAAGAAAATTTCCGAAGTATGACCAAGACCGTCTGCCTGATGCTGCAGGTTCCGCTTGTGGTGATCCTTGCGTCCAGCCCCCTCGCGGCCCAGACGAGCGAAAAGCCCTCTCAGGAAGCTCCATCCTCCATTGAGCGTGCGATCGACCTGACCGTCAAGGGGCGCTGCCAGGAGGCTCTTCCAGTACTGAAGAGATCGCTTTCGCAGTTGAAGAACAAGCAAGTGGAGTATCGCGCCGCGATGGCCACAGCGCGTTGTGCCATGAGCCTCGACCAGGAGCAAACAGCCGTCAATGCATTGTGGATCCTCAAGCGCGACTTTCCGAAAGACCCCGAAGTCCTCTACATTATGACGCACTACTTCTCGCAGCTTGCTTCGCGCGCGGCTCAAGAAATAGCTGCCGTCGCTCCCACTTCCTACCAGGCCCACGAACTTGAGGCGGAATCCCTCGAGTCGCAACAGAACTGGGACGCCGCCGCAAATGAATATCGAAAGATTCTCGAACAGACTCCTAACCAGCCGGGGATTCATTTCCGGCTGGGACGTGTGGCCCTGTCGAAGACCGAGTCTGCGGCGAATGCGGAAGAGGCTCGGAAGGAATTTGAAGCGGAACTAAAAACCGATCCGAGCAACGCTGCAGCCACTTTCTGGCTGGGAGAGATTGCGCGGCGGGCCGGAGAATGGGACAAAGCGATTTCGCACTTCGCGGACGCGGCAAGACTGGATGCCGGGTTTGCCGAGGCGTACCTCGCTCTCGGCATGTCGCTCAATTCAGCGGAACGCTTTTCGGAAGCCGTCGCCCCTCTCGAACGCTACGTGAAGATGCTGCCGGCCGATGCTGCGGGCCACTATCAGCTTTCCGTAGCCTATGCGCGCACGGGGCGCAATCAGGATGCTGCGCGCGAGATGGCCATTCAACGGCAGATCACCGAAAAGAACCCCGGCGGCCCCCAGCCATAACTCAAGCGTGCACTGCTTACATCAACAGGCGACCAAATGCGATCGAGTCAGATGATCTCCCGGCGGCGCATCCTTCAGATTCTGGGGTGCACCGGGATGAGCGCCGCGCTCGGTAGCATCGAGTCAGCCTCAAGCGACGCGGCAAGCAAGGATTCCGTCGCCGCGTTCGAAGAAGTTTCGTCAGCGGCCAGCGGGATATCCTGGGTTCATGTGAGCGGTCAATCGCCGGAAATGTACCTGCCGGAAACAGTAGGCCCCGGCTGCGCATTCTTCGACTATGACAACGACGGCTGGATGGACATCTACCTGGTGAACAGTGGGCCTTGCGATTTCTATAAACCAGCCGCTCCCCTCCGCAACGCGCTCTATCACAACAACCGCGACGGCACATTCACGGACGTAACGCAGAAGGCTGGAGTCGCCGGGAACGCTTACGGCATGGGGGTTGCCGTCGGCGACTATGATAGCGACGGTTGGCCGGACCTCTATGTGACGCAGTATCCGCATAGCATCCTCTACCATAACAATGGGGACGGCACGTTCACGGACGTTACCGAAAAGGCCGGCGTCGCCGCGCAAGGCTGGGGCACGAGCGCAGTGTGGTTTGATTACGACAACGATGGACGGCTGGATTTATTTGTCTGCCGTTTCGCGGACTTCGATAAGTCAAGGAACCTTTTCTGCGGTTATGGACCGACAAACACCCGCTGGTATTGCAAGCCCACGCGGTACAAGCCAATGCCTTGCTGGCTCTTCCGCAACAATGGCGACGGCACATTCACGGACGTTAGCAAGGAATCCGGCATCGCCGGCTCGCCGGCAAAGGGTTGGGGTGTGGTCGCTGCGGACATCAATAACGACGGGTGGATGGACCTCTTCGTCGGCAACGATACGGTGCCCAATTTTTTGTTCGTCAACCGCGGTAAGGGCCGGTTTGAGGAGACTGGCGCGCTCGCCGGAGTGGGATACAACGGGTTTGGCCTCGCCCGTTCAGGCATGGGGGTCGATGCAGCGGACTATAGTCAGAATGGTTGGCTCGATCTTTTCGTCGCAAATGTAGATCACGAGTCATTCGCGCTCTTTCACAACAACAAAAATGAGACGTTTACCGACGTTTCGATTCGAACCGGCATCGATGCTTTGACGAGCCGCTTCAGCGGCTGGGGAGTGAAATTCTTCGACTACGACAATGACGGCAATCTGGACCTGCTGCTATGCAACGGGCACCCTGACACTATGGTGGAAAAGCGAATCCAGGACGTGACTTATCGGGAGCCGATGCTTTTGATCCGAAACAGCCCCCCAGGCCTTACAAATGTGAGCGGCGAGAGTGGGTCAATATTTTCAAAGAATCTAGCGGCGCGCGGCATGGCTCTCGGAGACTTTGATAACGACGGTGCGGTCGACGTCTTGGTGGCGCAGAACGACGGAGCGCCTTTACTGCTACGCAACTACGCCGGTCGTCGGAATCATTGGCTTGGTGTGCGTCTAATTGGCCGCAAAGCAAACATCGATGCCATTGGAGCGAAAGTGGTTTATCGATCGGGCGATCTTCAACGTCATCTTTGGAAGGTGGGCGGGGGTAGCTACCTCTCCTCCCACGACCCTCGTATCGTCTTGGGACTGGGCCAACGGACCAAAGTTGACTGGGTGGAAGTGCAGTGGCCCAATCCATCGGGAAAGACAGAGCGATTCAGTGATCTTCCCATCGATCGCTATATTACAATTGTGGAAGGGCAAGGTAAGTGGAAGTAGGAGCTACGGGATGCGCTTGCCGGTTTCTCCTTCACGTTATTGTCGGGCAGCAACTTTGACTGGCGTCATCCTCACCTCTTGCGTAACCGTCAGAGCGCAATCCAGCACAAAGTCCAATCCTTCACAAACCAGCCAAACCGAGCGAGCGGGCCAGCCTCTAGAGCTCGGTCCTTCCGAGGTCGAACTTCGCACGGGCATCGCGCTTACGAGCCGCGGACTTTTTGCAGAGGCTATACCTCATTTTCTTGCCGCCCAAGGTCGCGTTTCCGACGAATACGCCGCAGACTTCAACCTCTCTCTCTGTTACGTGGCAACCGGTCAATACCAGCAGGCCCTTGCGGTCCTGAGTCAGATCGCGAGCGCAGGTCGTGCCACGGCAGGAGTCTACAACCTGCTGGCGCAGACCTTTATTGGTATGTCTCGCGAACAAGACGCCATCGGGGCTTTTCAAAAGGGCGTCGCCCGGGACCCGAAAAACGAGAGGTTATACCTCCTCGCCGCGGACGCCTGTATCGACCATCAATCTTATGAGCTCGGGCTGGAGTTCGTAGATACGGGGCTTCAGCACCTTCCTCGTTCGGCGCGCTTGCACTACGAGAGAGGGGTCCTTCTGTCGCTTGTGGACCAACCCGACCGCGCAAGGGGGGATCTGCGGCTTGCCAGGGAGCTTGCGAAAGGGACGAGCCTGTCCTTCCTGGCAGATGCGCAGGAGGGGCTGCTGAACGGGACCATGGATCAGGCAATCCGGGCGGCGCGTGATGGGCTGCGGAAGGAACCAGAAAACTACGTGCTTCTGACCATCCTCGGGCAGGCGCTGATGCGTCAAGGTAGTGGCCCGGGTCAACCGGAATTTGATGAAGGGCGGGCCGCGTTGGAAAAATCAGTAGCTCTCCGCCCGAACTATGCCGTCTCTCAACTCGCGCTCGGCCAAATGCTTCTCTTGGAGGGCCATCTTAGCGAGGCGATCACGCACCTGGAGAAAGCGCGTGAGCTCGCACCCAACGATCCGTCCACATATTCGAGGCTGGCGGTTGCGTACCGGCAGCGAGGAGATCTCCAGGAAGCGGACAAAATGCTGGCAGTACTGACTACACTCAACAAGGAACAGGCGGCAAAGTACAAATTAGATCCGCCCGATCATAAAGGGAGCTATCTCGGCTCGCCAAAGCAATGATGGCTTCCACCCATGCGCGGCAAGACGCAGTCATCATTTCTGAAGTTCGGCGTTTTGTTCCACTGCAGGCGCAATTCCTCGGGACATTGGACGTCAGACGAAGGCCGAGCGAGCTCCCAAGCGACTAAGCGAAGCATAGAGGGACGTGACTTCACTCAACGGGCCAAGCACCTAAAAACTCGTGCGCTCCTGCTCCAGTCGCGTCCTTGCCCAGTCTAGCCGCTAACCGCGCTGGCTGTACTCAGCAACAATCTCGAAGTTCTTTGCGTTGCGGGTTTGGACCACGACCGTATCGCCGTGACTTCCCGAAAAACCAGTCGGCCTGCCATTGACAATTGCTGAAGTCAGCGCGAATTCGCGAGGCACGCGGAACTTTACCTGAATTTCAGCCGGCGAAGCCATTTTTGCCAGAGTTACGCGAGAGACGATATTCTTCTTTTCGGGAGCTGCCTGCATGTTGAAATCCACACGCCCCCATCGAGTCGGCGCCTGCTGAATTTTGATCTCTTTACCCGAAGTGACCCATTCGCGCGGAAGGCCTTTCGCGAGGTACAGTTTTTCGTCGTCGGAATCTTCCAGAACGAGCATCCAGCGCACCAGCAGAGGAATCGTTTGCTGCGCAGGAATGCAGAAGATGGCTGTGCCGCCAGTGATGCCGGAGACCTCGCCGGCGACCCAGCTACCGCGCGTGTGATCGTGGAAGCGATGCGCATAGAGGAAAAGCAAATATTCCTCGATGCGATCGAGTCGCAAGAGCATCTGCGCGTAGCCGTAGGAGATGAAACCGAGAATATCGCGGCCCGTTGGGTGAGGCCGCTCGACGTTGGCCACGATGCCAATCGTCGTGGCGCCGCAGGCGCGCATACAGTCGATGACGAGGTTGGCGAGGCGGGGCGGTAGCACATCAGCCTGCAGCAATTCCGCGTAAGCCCGATGTGCCCATTGATGCGGACTGGGCCCTTCCTTCTGCATGGATTCCCAGAACGTTTCGGAAGCGCCGGGAAAAATTCCAATGTACGGCGGATTCCTATCGCTACGCACGCTCTTTTCCATGCTGGCGACGACAGCATCCTGAAGATTCTTGCTCCTCTTGTGCCATTCTTCCGCCTGGCGCAGCGCGTTCGTTGCGGAACCGGGGGGGTGGGTCGACGGCCAAACCGCGGAAATATCTTTCAGCCCACGCGCCGCGTAAGCATTGTTAGCGAAGTAGGGAAGCCACCATGTCCGCGGCGTGGGCGCCAGGCAGGAATCGGACTCGCTCCAACCATGAATCAAGCCATATCCGGGATTGCTTTCCGGCAGCTTGAGGCTTTCGTCGTGTAGCTGTGTGAGAATCGCCGCGGTCGCCACGATTTTCGCGCGATGCTTCAGCAGGAGGGCGGCATCCCGTGTGTAGTTGAAATAGCGCGCAAGCAGAGAAAGGGTCATGCCGAATTGAGCGGTTTCGGGACCGCGCATGTTGTTGACGCCCTTGGCGTCGACGAAGTCCGTAAAGTAGTTGTCGATTATTTGCCGCACTGGCTCGAAGCGGCCCCACTCGAGGTTTGCGTACGTGGACATCGTGAAAATGTCCTGAAAACCATCGTATTCGGGGCCATAGTAATCGCGGTCTACAGCGCCGTACTTGGGATACACACCGCCGGGCCGCACCATCAATTCCTTTGCGAACGCGTGCTTGGACATGTCGGTCCAGACGTTCTGCGGCAGAGAAGCTGGCGCACAGTCCGCGAGCAGTTTTTCCCAGTACTCTGCGAAAATCAGCAGCGCGCGATAGAACGCTTCTGGCGAGGGATCCTGGCGTGCCGGCGGGAAGGCCGGATAGCTGTAGCCGTAAACGGCTTTCGTGATTTTGCCGTTCTCGACGAGGACGCTGCGGTGCCAGGTTTGCACGATGAATTTGTCGTGGGCCTCCACGTCGCCAAAGATCAGTAGTTCGTAATAAGCCGAATCGGACTTTTGGAAAATCTTGCGCACGGCTGGCATCCATCCACCCAGAAGACCGTCGTAGCGTTTCATAGACATCGCGGTGTTTAATTCGGGAAAATACTGGCCGGGGTGATATGTCCGGGTGCTCCCGGGTGGGTAGACGGGCATGGTGTCGAAGCATTCCTTCTTGCCGACGAAGGCGTCCCACCGATACCGCCGGAAGGGATTGTTGCCCTCTCGCGCCGAGCCTTGGGGCGGTGCGGCGAGCTTCACCGTTTCAGGGTCTGGGTCGCTTTTTCCGAGAAGTTTATCAGCCAGAACGTCGCGCGGAGTTGTTCCAATTTCGTCGAGCTTCAGTCCGAGATAGGGAGCAGTGGCTTCGTCGAAAGCAGGTTCTGCGCTCTTCGAGAGGAGTTTCCTCGCTCCTTGGGACGATTTGAAGACG